>Ga0233430_1000507_pt1 | contig 71627 bp, 87 predicted proteins | sample SI_118_April2016_2_FD_179883 | JGI IMG/M metagenome (GOLD analysis project Ga0233430, IMG submission 179883) | Seawater microbial communities from Saanich Inlet, British Columbia, Canada - SI_118_April2016_150_MG | ecosystem: Environmental > Aquatic > Marine > Inlet | place: Canada: British... | reverse complement strand
TCTTAACACATCAAAATTGGTTTCCGTTAACAAAGAAACATTATGAAGATTTAAGGTCAAGAAAAATTGCTGCCCCTTTAAACGAAGTTCTTGATAAGTTTGGCAGATTTAAACAATGTAATCCTGATCAAAAAGTTGTCCTTTGTTTTGAACCAAAGATAATTACTGCTGATGACACTGTTTACGAAACGGTTTATCGATTAAGAGATCATGGCATAAAAGATGCTTACTTTGACAGTTTCTTTTCAGGAAAATTGAAAGAAGTCAAATGTGCAAACTATGAATTAGGAACAGAATATCAAAGAAGTTTACACCGGTTCACTCCTTTCTTTGTTCCAAAGAGTGGGTATGATTTGGCTACTATTTCTATTGGTAAAATAAAAGCACCAATGATTCAAGGGTTAGTCGGTTCTACAGAAAAATTAGAACAACTTGCTGAAAATCCTCTTGTCGTGGGTGCTTATGATCGCAGGAAAGAAGGTTCTGGGATAAAAGGACTTCTTAAAAAAGGTTGGAATTCTATTACCAACACAGAAAAATTAAGAAAGATACATTTAAGTTTGTATGAGGGTTAGAAGATGGATGAACAATTAAGATTATATGAAACTGATCAAAGACTTTTTTTAACAGATGAAACTAATTTAATTATTGAATGGGGTGAAACTAAAATCAACTCACTTCATGAGATGTTATCTGAAGTTTGTTCTGATGAAAAAAGAAAACGAGATCTTCCTTTTCATTTTAGATTTAAAAAAAAGCATGATTTTTATCCTCCAGGAACAATAGTTACAATTGCAGCCTCATGGGAGCTTGATCGTTGTATTGTTGAATCCGGTAGTGAAGAGGATTATTCTATTTTTGTAGTAAAAACAGCTTCTTTAGTTTCTCCGGATTGCTACTTAAGAATTGCTAGAGAGTATAAAGAACTGGAAGAGAGGTTACTTGATGGGACTAAAGCTTCTGCTTTAGAAAAAGAATTGACCGGAATAAAGAATGAGTTTAAAGAGATAAGAAAAAATTATGATCACCAATGTAGGATTCTTTATGAAGCAATAGAGGAAGAAAGAAGACAATCTTGCGAACCGCAATTGAAAGATTTTTTGAGGAGGAAACTGAAAAAATGACAAAATATGAATCTGATTATGTTGGGGGAGCAAATTGGCATATTGGACTCAAAGAAGATACAACAGGAATATTGAAGTTTATGTTAATCAGTCCTTCACGAGATTTACTTTATTACCAACACGATGAAAATCAACGAAGTTATGATGTTTTCGGGATTTCTATATTTCCTCCTGTTATTCATAGTCAAATGTGTAAAGGATTTGAATACTTTTCTAGATTACATCAATTTGAAGATTCTAATTTGGAACAATTAAGTCAAATAACAAATATTCCTCTAGAAGAGCTTGTAGAAATGAGAGATATTGAGAAAGAGATGAAAGCAGAGATTAGTACTGAAACATTAAAATTGGGTTCTTATAAAAGACATTTGGAATAAAATGAGAACTTTAAATCAACTTTTTCAATTCCTCTGAGATAATCTTCCCACTTACTTTTCCAGCTAAAATTTTCATACACTGGCCCATTAACGCTCCGAAAGGTGCGTCTGGATTCTTAGCAACAATTTCTTTAATGGTTTCATGAATATCTTCTGTAGCCAGAGATTCATAATTCTTTAAATCAAACTTGCCTTTAATCATATCGATCAAAACATCAATAACAATATCTTTATGAATCTCTTCTGAATGCAAATATTTGAACAAATCTCGATAATTATCCGCAGTTAATACTGTGGGGTCAAGTTCATATTTCTTTTTAATCTCTCTCGGCATAGAAATTAACGTATCAGCAATAAAGTTAGCTTTAAATTTTGGATATTTGTTAACCAACTCTTCAAACAGTTCAACATGATCAGATTTAGCAATATAATCTGCCAAATCAGAGTTTAAATCAAACTCTTTTTGGTAACGTTGAACTTTTTCTGAAATTAATTCTGGTAATTCGACTAAACTTAAATCGGGTTTTATTAAAGGCACATCCGTTTCTGGATACATTCTTGCTGCGCCGGGGATTGGTCGCATATATTTACTGTTACCGTTAGGCAAATCTTTCCTAACCTCTTTAGGGACGCCAATAAAAAGTTCTTGTGCACGTTCATAAACCGCCTCTAAAGCTACCCTGGCCCTTTGTTCAGAACTAGCAACTATAATAAACGCATCTTGTGGAGTACATTTAAGTTTCTTTTTAATCAACTTAACTTCCTTTTCAGTAATTCCATAATTTGGTAATTCATCAGAATGAAAAATCCCCTTAACACCAGCTTTAACTTTTGCTCTGCCAGCAAATTCTGTGCCAAGACGATAACCTGGTTGTAATTCTCTGCCCACTAAACCGTTAAAGTTATGCAATTTCATCCCTAATACTTTTCCTTTATCATCTAACGCACTTTTAATTATTTTTGCAGTACAATCTTGTAACAGAACTGATAAATCCACCATTTTTAGTTCGTTCAATCTTACACGATGTAATTCTTTTTTAATGTTTAATAATTCAGATTGTCGTTTAATCTCTAATTCAACAATGGTAGGAACCATTTTTAAATCTTGGACGCCTTTAAACTCAACCCGCTGACCATCTTTAATGGAAACGTTAACATCTTGCCTGATCGTCCCTAAACCCCTTTTTACTCCGGGTAAAGAACGTAACAATAACCCTAACTTTTTAGAAACTTCTTGACATTGTAACGGAGTCTTTATATCAGGGGCAGTACCAATTTCAATCAACGGAACACCTAACTTGTCTAAACGATAAGTTTTTTCAGTTTCAGTTTCAGAAATTATTTTGCAAGCATCATCTTCTAATGAAATGTTATCAACTCTAACAATTCCTTCCGAAGTATTAATCTCCCCGCCACGAGAAACTAACGCTGTTCTTTGGAATCCAGAAGTGTTAGAACCGTCAACAACAGTTTTTCGCATTACTTGCACAATTGAAGAAACGTTAGCATTAACAGTTTTACAGAACTGTAAGGTAGTGTAAAGTGCATCTTGATTAATTTCGTGCGGTGGTTCTGAATCTGTTTCAACTAAACAAGTAGTATCGGTATAACCTTGATAAATGAAAGTTTTATCACGTAACTGTTCTTGTTTCGCTGCAACATCAACTATTCCTGACTCCCCTGCAGAAGCTCTTAATTTTCGTTTTAATTCAAAATGAGGCTCGTCGTCTCTAAGCAAAGTAGGACAATTACAAAACAGTTTTTTCCCTTCTAACTGTTGATGAATCTCAATTCCACACTTCAAGCCAACTTTTTTGTAATCCATATTTATTAGAATAAGTTAAGGGTTTAAAAATGTTAACCCTAATTTAAATTAAATTAATAAAAAAACAAAAAAAAGTTTAGGGGCACGCTCAATAGTCGAACCAACTAAGCCTCATTGGCTTAATCCAAAAAGCTTCTCAAGTTTGCAACCCTCTGAACATGAAACTTAAAAGTTAAGGCTGCTCCATTCCTGGCCTGACCTAATTCCCAGTAAACCCATCCCAAAGGACAAACTGTCAGCAAAGACATTCCGGACCAACAAAACAAAATTGACCCTTCCTTGAGCTTCGGCTCCGTGTAAAGTCCGTTCACGGTAACAACGCAGGACTAGCGCGCCAGCCTAGCTCTCCCCACTTTAATTTTATTATCAAATAGTTGGAGTGATTTTTAAAGTTTTGTGTTTTATTTGGGTTAAATTAAGAATAAGAAAAAAAATTAATTACAATTGTCATCAGTTCCAGGTATTGGCTCATCAGAAGTTTTTTCTAACCAACCTTCACATTCCCCACCATACCATTTCATTTTCATAGTAAGGTCATCACATTTAATAAAATTGTAATCACTAGAACTTAAATAGTTTCCATTTACATTAGGATCACCACTAGCATCTAAACAGACAAATTCTCCTGTTTTTTTATCAATAGCTCCAACATTAAAAGTTTGGTTATCTCCTTCAAAACTAATTTGACCATATTTATTGCTACAATCAGTTTCCATTACTTCATAAGTTCCATTAAAGTTTTCTGATTGAAGATTTTCTTTAATTTTACATTCAGGCCAAGTAAGTTCTTCACAAACACCTTCAAGACATTGTTCGTTTTCTGCACATTGTTCCGCAGAATAACATTCAATTCCATTATCATCTTCGGTTCCGCAGGAATATCCAAGAGCCAAACTTGCTCCTAACAAAAGTATTGCTAATTTATTTTTTAAGACCATTTTCTACTTTAGGATAACAACTGATATATAAATATTAAGAAACAAAAAAAATCATCCCATTTTACAACAAATTACGCTGCAACTTCCTTTACCAGTTAAATCATCATGACCACATACCCACCCTTCTAAATCTTTTTGAAGTCCACCGATGCCATTAGTAAAATAATTTTTGATACCTTTTGTAGGCATATTTACATAAGCTTCAACTTCACCCTCATCACCTTCATAAGCAAACATTCCTCCTCCAACAGCAACATAATCAGACGGGCAATAAACTGCCATGATATCTGGAGAATCGCCATCAATAATTTCCAAATCTTTTTGAAAAAATGAATTAGGTGCACCAATGTTTCCTGGGTCAACATTGTTATTTTCATCACTAGTGACTGTAATACAACTAAAATCGTGCCCGAATGCTTCCGCACTTGGAGCTCCAGAAAACTCACTATTAACCGCTCCTGCATAAACAAAAGCGCCGATAAAAAGTACTAGTAAAACTGCAAGAACATAAAATTTTGATTTGTCAATGATAATTTTCATATTTATACACCCCTTTTGGATAATATCTAGAAAAATAATAGAGATATATAAACTTTTGGTATCTATTTGGTAATTAACTGGGCACAAACCTGATTATTAGTAAAGTTATTTCTTAAATTTAATTTGGTAAATAAATGGGAGTTAATCGGATTTGTACAAGCCAGTAATTATCGTAAAAAAGTCTTAAAAGCGTTAGATGAACCTAATACACCCAATTCTTTAGAAAAAGAATTAAACATTAAAATATCTCACATTAGTAGAACAATTAAAGAATTGATTAAAATTAATCTAGTTAAATGTCATACACCAAAATTAAGAAAGGGTAAAATATTCCAAATTACTAAAGAAGGCAAAGAAATTCTTAAAAACATCAAGTAAATGAAAAATCCTAAAAATTGCTAATTCATTTAACGGATTTCTAGTCATTCCTCTACCCAGCGAGGAATAAGCCAGTATACCTTTGCGTAATATTTATATATTAGACTATATTTCTCATAACAATGGTTATTCTCTTTGATCAGTTCAATTTACCAGAGGACATCTACAAGGTTATCTTTGCAACCGAGCAGCAAGAGATAGTTGGTAAAATGTTAATCAAGTACATGTGGGACAATGGTGGCGAGATTGGTAAGACTGAAATGAGTTTATTTGCCACTAAACTGCATGAAGGGGAAACTGTTGTTAAACATAAAGGGAAATCGCCGATAGATAAAGAAATGCGGATATCATACAATAAAAGACAGTTCTATGACCGAATTTTAACCCCGATGCGAGGCATGGGCCTTATTGATTACGATTTATATTCTAAAAAGTATAAAATTTCTGACAAATTTAACAAGCTAATGATAAAAATAGGTTTGTTATGGTTAAGAGAATTGGATAAAGGTAAAAAGTAAGTAATATGTCCAGCTTGCACGGCACTATTATTTTTCTAATTAATTCTAAAAGAAATCGCCCAATCCTGACTGGCTACTATCACTAAACAGTTCATCTTCACTATAGCCAAGAACTAAAAATATGCTAGACAAAGCAGGAATAAGTTGATTGTTCAAATAATAGTCATGATCATAATCGCCAGGTTTAACTTCTTCAGGTAATTTTGCTCTATCTCGAACTAACCCAGAACCTTTAGCAATAATGTATTCAACAACCATGCCGGGAGTTACATTAATCCCTTTCTCTAACAATTTCATCGCCACGGCAACATGTGGTCCAATAGAACTGTAACTAGCAAGTTCTTTAGTAATTTGAGTTTTAATTATCAATTTGCTAGGATCAATTTCACCATTTTTTAAATCTTGAACAACTTCTTTAGCATAATTTACAGCTTCATCAACTTTATCTTCCAAAACTAACCTTAAAACTTTTTCCTGTAACTCTTTTGCAAGTAAAGACCAATTACGTCTTACAGTTTCAAAACCAGTAATTTTAATATTATTTTGTTCATCAATTAAAGCATACTTCTTCTTTGCACCTTTATCTGAACCTTTAGCAGCAACAAAAATTCCTCTGGGATAACGACCTTCATATTCTAACTCCATATGTCCTGGCAAATCAAAATTAATTTCGTTCATGAACTCCATCGCTTCATCCAAAACTTTATCACCTAACAAAATGAACAAACTATCTGTATCACCATAAATTACCTGAAACCCTTTATCTTCAGCTTTCTTAATTGTATCTTTAATATAATTTCGCGCATATGCAGTTGTTGATTTGGCACATTCTAAACAATACCAGCGAGCACCAAAAAAGCCCATGTACCCATAAAAAGAATTGGCTAAAGTTTTCAAAGCGTAAGATCTTGCTTCCAAAATGGCAACATTATCAGTTTCATTTTTTTCTTTAGTTTCTTTAATCAACCTTTTCAAACTTACCCTTCTTAGAATTATTCTTTCTAATACTGAAGGTAAAAAAGTTTTCTTTTTTGTACAGAACCAATACTGTTCCCTCTCAGGAACTTTAAATTCAGAACAACATTTACAACATAAACTTTCAGGGCCGATGTTATGAGCACTAATAATTGTTGGATACAATGATCGGAAGTCAAACAGCAAAACATTTTCATAAATTCCTGGCGTGGGTTCGTAAACGAAAGCTCCCTGGAAAGATTCTTCCATCCTTTGATCAATCTCTGCTCTGCCTGGCCGGTTAGGAGCAAGAACATTAGCGTCAACTGCCCTTTTAAGAATATAACTTTCTACCAACTTACTAAAACTCATTCTTGTAACGTCAAATAATGGTAACCCGACAATTTTTGTAAAAGCAACCATATCAAAAATTAGTTTCTGGCAAAGTTTTAAAGTTAAATATGTATCCTGAAGATTATATTCACAATACTCTTTTAGTTTATCAGGATGATTATCCCAAGCGTCTGCTAATTTAGCAATGTTAACGTCATGTTTTTGATGACCTAACAATTCGTCAGATACCGCATTTAACGAATAACTATCAGTTTTAAGATTTTTACCAAAAATGTTTCTTACAAACTTAAAAACGTCCAAATGTAAAATGCCGTTAATTTTAGTTTTTCCTTCCCGCAGATTAGAAATTTTACCAGTGTCAATGATTGAATAGTCTAACCCCAAATTAAGTTTAACTTTAAATTTATCTGCTCTTGCTTTCAAGTAGGGGAAATCAAAATTGTCAGAAAAATAACCAGTAATGATATCGGGCTTATAATCAAGAACAATTTCTCTAAACTTACTCAGAAGTTCAATTTCGTTATCAACAACTTCTAAATAATCTAAATCGTGGTTAAAATTTTTCCAAGTGATAACTTTCTTATACTCTTTAGCATCCTCATCTTGACCATAAAAAGCAACCATCAAGATAGGATTTTTATCAGGATTAATTATTTTGTCAGGATTATAAGTTTCAATGTCAACAGCAAGAATTTTTAACTTTTTAATTTCTTCCCGACTTTCTTGGGTAACCGATTCTGCCAAAAATACTGGAATGCGAAACAATTTTTCGTTAATAAAATCCCCTTCAGCTTCAATCAAAGTCATCGGTGTAATTTTATTATCCCTAAAATATTGGTGGACAAAAACGATATCTTTTTCGTAACATTCAAGTCCCCAATTTTGTAATTCCTTGCTGATTAACGGAACTGCTCGCGGATAATTAACAAATATTTTATGAAATTGTTCGGTTTTACCAAGAAGTTCTTTATCAACTTTCTCCCAGGAAACAACTTTTGCTTGTTTATGTTTATCTTCAACAGTTAAATTTTTTAACTTTGTTAAAACTAACTCTTCATCTTGTGAATAAATTTTTGCATAAAAGTAAGGTTGATATTCCTGAATTAAACAAATTTTAGTATTATTTTCTAGTTTACCATAGAGATGGACAAAAGGTTTCCCCCCTCTAAGTTTGTACTCAAAATCTAACGGATAAAAACGGACTTTCATCTTTATTTTCATGGTTATCGTAGTTTATAAATATTATGAACAATTCGACTTCATCTAGAATCATCCTATTTTGTATACTACCTGCAATAGGCGCATTTTGTGAGTAGGGCACGTCACCCGAGATTTTTTTCTAAAAAAGAAAAAAATGTGCCTCCTTTGGCACTACTCACAAAATCCACGCGCCGGCACGTAGTATACAAATTAATTTTATTCCGGATGAAGTCGAGAATTCACTGTATAAATACGACAAAAGTTTAAATATTCTGACAATTTACATTTAAGGTGGTGGTTAGAAGAAAGAAAAAGAGGATCGATACTAGTAAAGATAAACGATTAGACGTATTTCTCACAAATTTAGAAATTGAAAAGGAAAAGCGAGAAAAAATAGTTAATTATGTTGAAGATTTAACTTTTGACGTTTTGAAAATGAAAAACGAACCAAAATTAAGACTTAGAAAACCTGAATAATCAATCAAGGTATTTTTCTTAAAGATTTTAACAAATAATTATCTTTACTTTCTTCTTCAACAACAATCTCTGTATCGCCACTTTGTAAAGTTTCTTTATCATCTTTACCAAGTTTTTTTTCAACTTTACCAATATCTTTTAATTTACTACCTTCAGCACTCAATAAAGTAAATGCAGCTTCCATTTGATCTTCAGCTAACTGTTTGGGTTCCCATTGTAAATTAAGACCGTCACCTTCTCTTCTAGGGAATATTTCAATCGCAAAATGAGGAACTTTTTGTGCTGCACCCAGTCCATTATTAATTACAATGTTTGTTCCCTGTGCACCTAAACTTTCAAAGATAGAAATGCTAATTTTGTTTGCTAAGTCTGCACATTTCTGAACAATTTTGTCAGGAACAAGTTCAAGAATAGTATAATGCTTTTTAGGAAAAACTGTTATTTGACCAGGTATGGCTGCTAAATCTTTAACTACTGCAACAACATCAGCATCTTCATAGATAATATCTGAATCGCTGTTCCGGTCCACAATTTCACAATATTCACATTTCATTTGAACAAATTAGCGATATCGTCAAGATTAGCATCGCCCTCATCTTTTTCTTCTTCGTCATCATCATCTACTTCATCTTCTTCTGGTTCTTCTTTGTCATCATCATCAGATTCTTCATTATCAGTTTCGTCATCAACTTCTTCTTCTGGTTCTTCTTTTTCTACTTCATCATCATCTGATTCATCTTCTTCTACTTCTTTCTTCTTAACAGATTTATTTTTCTTTTTTGGCTCATCAAGTTTTTCTTGAACTTCAACAACTTCCTTTTTAACACCCATCAGTTCGTTAAGTTTTGGTTGAACTGCAGATTTAACTTTTTGACGAAGATCTTTATCTAACAAAGATTCATTAACTGTTAACAGTTCATCACCCTCTTTCCGTGGAATAATATGAATCATAAAATGTTGTGCTTTTTGACTAGCAGCAATACCGTTAGCTACGTAAATACTAGTGCCACCAACTTTTAAAGTTTTAAGAACAATTTGTGACAAATATTTTGCAACAACGTAAAAATGTTTAATATCTTCAGCCGGTACTTGCGGCATAATTGCATAATGTTCTTTAGGTAAAATTAAAATGTGACCTTTAGCAGCAGGATTAATGTCAAGAATAGCTAAACATCTATCATCTTCATAAATTTTTTGTGAAGTTGTTTTTCCACTAATAATTTGGCAAAAGATACATTGTTGTTTTTGAAACTCTGCCAACTCTTCCGGAGACATATTTTTAAGTTTCTCTTCAAACTCTTTCTTTTGCTCCTCAGTGATTTCCGGTTGGGCCATCTTAAGAGGGTTTGTTCAGAAGTTTATAAAATTATTGTTACTATCAAACCGCTATAATTAATGAAATAACTTTACACTTATAAGAATTCTTTAACATTAGCAGAAAACATTGAGTTTTCTGGGAATGTCCCAGAATTTTTATTTTAAAAATTCTGCTACATTACCAAACTTAACTTTAACAAAATTGTTAAAATCTAAACCACGATCTTTAAGTTCCATTAAAGCAAGTTTAACATGAGTACTCCCTTTAGGGATTGCAAATCCTGCCCGAACACTAAGAAAATTGAACTGTTTAAGGGCAGCTTCCCTAGCTAAAACAGAAGCAGCAGCAACTTCAACATATTTTGATTCAGCTTTCTCTTCCTGAACATCACCAACTTTACAGCCAGGATAAAGGTCAACAACATGTTTACCCGGATCAAGCGCAATTGCACAATCATGATGTAACTTGTTCAAAATTTCAGTAACGTTATGATGTTTATTAAGAGCATTATACTCTTCAGGAAGTAAACTAACAATTTTGCAAGTAACAATTTTTCTAATCTTATCAGCCATAACACTAATTTCTTTATCATCAAGAATTTTACTATCAACAACACCCAATTCTGCCAATTGTTCCCTGACTTTTTTATCAGCTTTAACCGCAGCAACAACCATCCCGCCAAAAGTATCGCCTTTCAAGGTTTCATCACTACCAATAATTGTCCCCGTTTCTTTTTTAAACTTCTTTACAGGAACATAATCGCCAATTCCGACCTTTGCCAACTGTTTAGAGATTTTATCAATAGCATCTTTATTACCTTGCACTAAAAGTTTTTTAGAAGTGTAAAGGATTAAGGTACCACCATCTTTTTGTAAACGTAACTCTTCGTAAACTGTTTTTGGTTCTAACTTAGTATACCCTTTAAGTTTCTTTAAATCCTCTTTTTTTACGTTAGTAAATACTGACATTTTATAATTTTCTCGTAATTATTTGTTTTAATTTCTTTATAATCTCTAAAAAATAAGATTTATTTCTTTCTATATAACTCTTATCAATAAAAAAACCATCATAAGCAACTTTGTTTCTTAATTTTCTCAATTCCTCAATTAAATTTAGTTCTTGCTGAGTAAAATCAGAACAATTTTTAGTTAAATAATCAATCAGTTCTTTATGTGCACCTTCCCCAAAAGTTTTATAACCATCCAATAATAAGATTACTGAAATCAATTCTCTAATAATTTCATAATATTCTTTAGTAACATTGGAAGGATATTTTTTAAAATTTGTTTCTGAAATCATCTCTAAAGTGGTTTCCACCATCTTTAAGATAGACTCTGATTTTTCTTTATCTGGAGTGGTTCCAATTAACATCTAAAACACCTTAATGTATCCTTTTAGTATAATACCATTAATAATATTGTTTTTAAGTTCTTTACTTAATTTGTTAATATGTTCTTCAAAGAAAATGTTAATTTCTTTATTTAAAATCTTTTCGTATTTCTTAAGACCCAATTTCTTTTCAGGAGCTTGTAAAAATATATCTACATCACTACTTTCAATATCTTCTCCTTTAGAAGCTGATCCAAAGAGAATTATGACATTTGGCAAACAAGAATCATAAATGTACTCAAGAAGACCGCTTTGCTTAACTTTAAAGACCAAATCCGTTTTCTTATATAATTTAAATGTTTCATCGTCCCGATTGGCAAAATATGTAGGATAACCTTGTACTCGGCTCTTTTTTTCAACAATAAGTTGTTCTTTCTTTAATTCTTGTAAATAATTCTTTACAGAAGTGGGGGCCAGCTTAGCTATTCTGCTAATTTCTCTTAATTGTAATCCACCTTCAGCTAAGGGTTGCTCAAAGAATACTTGCAATACTTTCCATTTGTTATAATTTTGTAACATTTGTAATATAATTATTACAACTGATATATAAATGTTACGGTTACTTATAAACAAAAAACTTATATAAATTGAAATAATAATTTAACTTATGGAAAAATGTCCAATTTGTAAAAATCCTGGAATTACTTTATTAAAAAAAGCATTTATTGGTCCTGCATCATTTACCACTTGCCAACATTGTGGGAAAAAAGTAGGAGTACCTTACTTAAAATCAATTTTAGCATTTTCTGTTCTTTTACTGTCAATGTTTATTGCTATTTTCTTTATCAATAATCCAATAACAAAATATGCTATATTAGCAATTGGCGTAATAATCACATTCACAATTTATCTTAAATGGGTACCATTAATTTCAAAAGAGAAACCCACTTAATTCATCTAGAAATCTCCTAACCTACTCTGCTTCTTTTTCTCTAAAACGTTTGTATAAGATTTCCATCTTCTTCTAAACAGTTCAGGATATTTATCATGATACTTCTCTAAAAAATCTTGAGTTTTCTTATCACTCATGTAACCAGAACCGAAATCTATTTTCAAATCATTTTTAATTTTGTCAATCTGTCGATCTCTGATAACTTTAGCAATAACAGAAGCAGCAGCAACAACAATATAATTCAAATCTGCTTTATGTTCAACAATCAGTTCAGCTTTATCTTTTATAGCTGCACTTAACTTGTTAGCAAAATAATCCCGATAAGCAGGAATATTTATACTTGGACAGTCAAGAATAATTCTATCAGGGTTAAGTTCAGATACTAACCGGGCAGAAGTTTCCGCTTCTAACCAGTTCAAGTTTGATTCTTCTTCTTTTAACGATAAATCAATTGCGTCAGGTTCAATAACTTCAATCCGGAAATCTTCAACTATTTCACGAATTTGGTCAAACATTTCTTCTCTAACGGACGAACTTAACAATTTAGAATCTTTAACACCCATCCATTCAAGTTTTTTAACATTTTCTCCCTTAACTGCTAGAGCAACCATGACTAAAGGACCAAGAACTGGACCTCTACCCGCTTCGTCAACACCAACAATTATTTTATTATTTTCTTCCATTTTACGCTGATTTAGTGGATAAAGTAGAATTTGTTTTTTAAGCTTATGTAAGAATGGTTAATATTTGAGAGAAAGTTTAATAAAAACCTAAAGTATTAACAAAACAAATGACGTCAATATATGATTGGAGATCTAATAATATAGAGTTCAAATTAAGAGAATCTCTTTCTGAAGGTTGTTATACTTGTCATGAAAGAGAAACATATCATTGTCATGAGAATTGTTCAACAATTAAATTTCCAGAACCTAATATTCTTGAAACAAAATTAGAAAATAAAAAATAAAAACAAATTCTTATTTATTTACAATTTAAATTTCCATTTCCGTCAATCTTAAAAATCCAAGGTTGAGTAGAAACATTTAAGTTTGTAGAACCAGCAACAACATACTTCCCATCATTGGTTTGTTTAATTGCAAATAACTTATCAGTTGTACCACCAGAATATTCTTTTTCCCATTCCAAATTTCCATTTGAATTTGTTTTAAAAATCCAAGCTTTACCACCCTGTGAAGAACCAAAATGACCAGCAACAATATATCCATTATCGTTTGTTTGATCTATTGAAATGCCAAAAGTCTTTTCACTTTTCTTAAACTGTTTTTCCCAATCAAGATTTCCGTACTTATCAAGTTTAGAAATTTTTGGTTCGGAATTATATCCTTCTGTAAACACAGCAGACAACATAACATAATTACCATCATTTACCTGTTGAATTGAATGTAGACCATGGTCACCTTGAAAGGTTTTATCCCAATCCTGACCTCCATCTGAATCCATCTTTACAACCCAAGTGTGATATCCTCCTACCCCATATATAGCACACTTACCTGCCGCAATGTATCCACCATCATTTGTCTGCTCAATGTGATTTAAATAACTATTATCAAGTCCTTGAGAAAAATCCTTATCCCACTTTATGTTTCCACTTGAATCAAGTTTTAGAACTTGAGCATCAAGAAAACTGCCCTCATCTGCAGTCATCAAACCAGTCAGAATATAACCATTATCAGTTGTTTGGTCAATGGAATAAGGCCCACTAGTAATATTATCCGCACTGAAAAATTTTTCCCATTGCAAATTTCCAGTTGAATCAAGTTTAGAAACCCAAACACCATTCTCTGTATAATCTTTTTCAAGAGCCATGATATACCCATTATCGTTTGTTTGCTGAATTGAATTTATTGAAGGATTTGAGCCCCCTTCAAATGTTTTATCCCAAACAATATCTCCATTTATATCAAGTTTAAATGCTCTAAGCTCATAAGTTGTTTCCGCCCAAGTACTACCCGCAATAACAGACCCACCATCATTTGTTAAATCCATAGCACTAGCAATTCCTGAGGCGTCATAAATATGTTCCCAACAAGCTGGTTTCTCAGTAACTATTTCTGTTACTGTTATATCCTTACCCGGAGCAATTGTTGTATCTTTACCTGGACTTACTATTAGATCTTCACCAAAATTATCTATTACATCAGATTCTTGAATTTCTGAATAATTACTATTTTCTGGATCTCCGTTTTCGTCCCCATTATCACATCCAAGCATAGGACTCATACTTAAAGCCCCCGCCAAACTATAAACCGCAATCTTACTAACTGCAGAATCTTTTATTTTTCCAAAACCATTCTTAACTTTACCTAAGAAACTATTTTCTACTTTATTTTCTAAATCATCCATTTTTTAACCTCCATTAAAAAAACTACAATCCAAAAGCGTCAGTAAACTCTCTGATCCGTTGAAATTCTGCTAAGAAACTTGACCCTTTATCAGTAATGTTGATAACTTTAGAAGTACTTTTTCGTTTACGATGAATTATTTCTTCAATTTCTACCAATTCTTTACCAATCAATTCGTCAAGGTAAAAGTTTAACAATTTATGAGAAAGGTTAGATTTATACATCAAATGGGTGGGTTTAATAGTCCCGCCTTTGTTTTGTACAGCTAACAAAATGTCGTAAATCAGTTCTAACCTGGATCTTCTTTTATTGCTCATTTAATTTTTACCTTCTTGTAATTTTTCTATAAGTGTAAAGTAAGATTAAAAATCCTACCAATAAAAACAGTTCACCGAAAACATAAAAACTGTCAAAAACGAAAACGAAAACGAAAAAGATGTTACTAAGTAAAATGAATATAAAACTTAACATCACCATAAAAGCGTTAGTGTTCCGGTTAGTGTTTAAGTAATTCTGATAATAGTTCAAGACAGCCATTCCTAAAATAACTGCACTAGTAAGATAAAATACCGCATATTTAAAATTGCTAACAAACGAGATTAATCCTACTAAATAGATAAATAAAGCTATTTGGCTAACCTCATAATATTTTTTTAATCTCCCACTACGTTTCTGGGAAATGAAAAATATTAATAGCCATGCCCCCAATAAAGCTAACATGTAAGCAAAAAATCCGCTACGAAAAAGTAAGTCTGAATAATTTATTCCAGCTACACTTTTACCAGCCATTGGTACCAAAATTGCAGTGGCAGCGTTTCTCCAAGGAACAAAATATACTAATCCTTGAGAAATGATTTTAAAAATGAACCCTAAACTGACTAAAATAAACGAAAATGAGAAATAACCAAACCGGTTTTCTTTACTCATCCGATAAACCTTCCAACTATAACCAGCAATCATTAGAGCAATAATTAGACTAATTGCATCGAATACTAAATCCCAACCTTGAAACCATGCTGGTGTGTAAAACAATTGAAACATTTACTTTCAAACCCCCATTTACTTTATAGTAACAAATAGGAGTGCCCATTTAAAAAACTTACGGATTATAATTCTTAAAGGAATGTCTATATGCATATTACATAATGGATATATAAGTATCTACTTTACTGATTATTAAAAGGTGATAATGATGATTAATGATTTAGAAAAATTCGTTTCCGGGTTAACTTCAGAAGAAATTGTTTATTTACTTTACAAAAAACACTTATTATCCATGAAAGACACCTCCTTTCAAATTTAAAAACACCAAACCTTCTTTCCGGCCTGCGGGTCGGTTTTTTTATTAATTCCCAGTTATCAAATCATCATTTAAGAAAATTTCCAACTAAATTCCATTTAATAGTTCTAATGTTTATTAATTTAAATCCCACATTTTCTAAAGAAGTAATCAGTTCATCTTTAAAAAAAGCATAATGAGGAATATTAATCTCGTCTCCTTCTAACTTAGCATATGTTTGTTCTGCTAATTTTTTAAATTTAATTTTAGGAAATTCAGGATCGCATTCTTCATAAATATCATCAGTTACATGTTTAAGATTAAATTGACCCATATCACTCATTTTAATTGAAAAAACTCCTCCTTTCTTTAACACTCTAAATATTTCTTTAAACAAACATTCAATTTGATCTTTATAATTATGATTTAAATATTGAAATGAACAAACACAATCAAATGTTTCAATTTCAAAAGGAAATTTCTGGTCAAAAATAGGATGGACAATTACATGAATATTTTCTTTTTCAGTTAATTGTTTATCAATAAATTGTGAATTTTCTATCCCAATAACTTCAAAACCTAACTTTTTTAATCCAACAAGATTTCTTCCATCTCCAGAACAAACTTCAAGAATTTTTTTTACGTTAAATTTTTCAAAAAGTTGAATTTCTTTTTGATCTAATTTGATCCTATAATCGTGAGGAGTTTCATTATCTTTTAACGTTACCATTTACGTATTGATTGAAATAGGATTATATAAGTTTTCTGTTATAACTTAAACAGATTATATTCACAGGTCTATTATTGATACATTTATCTTACAGAAGTTAATATTGATGTTAGCAAATTATGAGGAACAATTACAACTTTATCTGCAGGACATTTTTGTTCCAATTTTTCAATTAACGTATAAACAAATTCTGACATTGAATTGGCCTCAAATTGAAGTTCATTCTTTGACCTCTCAATAGTATTTTTTGAGATACCAACTAAATTAACCATATAACTTTGTATAACTCCCTCATCCAAATTTCTAATAATCGCTCTTTCAGAAGGACAGCTTTTTATGTATTTCTCAATTCCCTCAGGAGATTCATAATCAAAATGTTTAGATATAATTATTCCACTACGCATTGAAAGCTCAAAAGAGTTTGCCAAGCCCATATAATAAATAGGGTTATCTTTTTCTCGCATTGATTTATCAGTCCTTAATGATAATAATCCTGAATCATCAATACTATAATAACTTCCATTCTTTAATAATAATCCCGAATCATCAATACTATAAGAACTACCTGTTCTAGTTAAAAAATCAACCATTTTAAAATAATTCCTCCAATATATAAATCTCTTTAATTTTCATCATAATTTAAGTGTTAATTACAATTATATATAAACTTTCCGCCAAGTTGCTACTTAAAAGTAGTTTAATTTGAATAAGATATAAACTTTAGAAGCCAGACAATCAAAACTACCCTATTCCAACGGAACACCGCTCCAGAAAGGTGCGCCTCTAAATTCTTCACTTGGTGAATAACCACCGAAAATGAAATATGGAGGTTGACCTTGGCCCATGTAACCGTACTCTAACTGGCCCCATGAAGCTGCAGGAGCACCAGCAGCACCATAAATTGAACTTCCTAAGTGTTTCCAACCTTTTGTTAAAGTTTTCATCCCAGAAGTGTCAGTAGTAAAATCAGCTCCAGGTTCAATAATCATTTTTCCTTTAAACCCGTGCTTTTTAAGAATTTTAATAGTTTCTTTAATTGGAGCATCACCCTCTCCTGGTGCTAAATGCTCATCCTGATAACCGTAACTGTCAACTAAATGAAGATGACCAATAACTCCTGACTTAGCCATTTTTTCAACATTTTTCAAGTACCACTTATTATAATTTTTATCATTATTTTCAATTGATAAGTTGGGATCGCCTTTCCAATATTTTTTCCATAAATGCATATGCGCAGTATCAAAAGTTGCATTAATATGAGTTTTAGCTTTCTCTTTAGCTTTCTCTTCAGACATTCCTCTCTGTTTTAGCATCTCGGCCATTTTTTTTCTACCGCCTTTAATCAGATTAATCAGTTCGTCAGGATGAGCACCATAACTTTCTGGGAAAAGGTTTTCCATTGAGATTGAAAGGGGATTTTTTAAAGCACCTTTCTTTTTCAACTGATCATTTCTCATCATTGCCGTCATTCCTGCTTGAGCATAAGCATCATAAGATTCTCTTAAAGCGTAAGTTTCTGCACTTTCTACATGACGAATAGTTTCCATTGCTTCTTCTGCTTGTGACCATTGTGCAGACGCACTGTTTTGAATCTGGTTAAGACGATGTTCCTGTGCTTTAATTTTTTCATCAATCAATTCTACTGGAAATTTACTTTCAGGAGGAATAAATTTTAACAAATCAGGTTGTTCAAGTTGCTGTTTCAATTTCCATTTCTCTTCATCAGAAGTAGCTTCATAAATTTTTTGATAAATTTCTCTAGCTTTTTTTAATTTTTTAACAGTATCAACCGCATTTTCAAAACCTTCACCATAATTGTATGCCCAACCACGACTATTAGCAGCGTTAGTTTCTAAAGTAGAAATAATGTAAGCTTCTTCAGGCCGGATAAGAATATCATTTTCAGATTCAGCGTCTTTAAACCGAGAACCCATAGATTTATCAAACTCTTTATCAGTAATTTCACCATTTTTCCATTCGTTCCAAGATTTTTTTGCTCTCACTGTTAATTCTTTAGCTTCATCACCCAACTCTGCCCAGCCCATTTGTTGAGTTTTAAACCGACCATTAACTTTATCATATTCAGGTACCCTTAATGCAGGATCAATCCTATTACCATAATAATCAATATAATCGCCAGGTTTAACTTTCCTTCCTTCCTCGTCAAGGTAATCGTTACCTTTATTCTCTTCCCAATATTCGTCACCTTCAGAATACCTTTTCCAAACAGGTTTAGATACAGTCTTACTTTTCCTTGCTTCGTTAATCAAACCGCCAGTACGATTATCAACAACTTTAAACGAAGCTCGATCTTCCTCACCTTCATACATTTGAAATTTCCCATCTTTGTTCCAATCCGCATCAATTATCGGACGTTGAAATTCGCCAGTATGAACAACCACTGTCCCACCTTGAGCAACATCTGCAGCGAACTCTACTGCTCGTTTAATTTCGTTAATTGCAGCTTCTTTCTGATGACGTGAAAAGTTTCCTTGCTGGTCCATGCCCGCAAGACCATAAACTCCGACTGAAGAATGAGTAGTAAAATCGTAACGGTTAGCTTTCTGCATTTCTCTTAAAGCTTGTCTTTGCAATTTACCATACATACCGGGAGTATGTCCTTGAGCAGAACCTTTCCCTGCACCCATAAAAGTAAGTTCCATAGTTTTTTGTCCGGTCCGCATTTTTGCGCCAACTGCAGGAACATTGGGCACTGGACCAAGTCCAATACTGAACCCAACATCGCCAATAGTTACCCCAACATCGTTAGTTGCTTGAGTCCCTGACCTAGATTTACCAGAATTGTATTCTCTATCCATCGGCATATAATAACCGGTACCAAACTCTACCATGTAATAGAACTAATATATTATAGTATATAAAGTTTATCAGGATTTTAGAATAGAAAAAAATTAACTTTGATAATCTGTGCGAGGTTCACTTTTGTAAACGTCCCTTAATTTCGAACCAATCTGACGAGTAACACTTACCGCCATAGCAACTTCTTCAGTTAACGAATATTTACCAGATTCAACATCTTCAATTTTTCGTTCAACGGCAGAAGATAAATATTCTACACGACGTTCTTCTTCTGCAGAAACGTAACCTTTCTCTTCAGCAGCTTTATTAATTTGGGTCATCTCACTATAAATATCACCCATTGGTTTATGACTCAATTGTTGAGTATAATCAGATTGCATTAATTCTGGTGGTAAATCAACTTTTTCTTGTGCTAACTCTTCCAGAAGTTGTTCTTTCTTTTCTTCTTCAATCACTTCTTCAATATTTTCTTGTTTTTTTGTTTTTCCTCGGTGAGCTTCAACAATCATTTTTTCATCATCAGTTAAATTTTTAAGATCATGGATAGCAACTTGAGGAATAGGAACTTTATCCTGCCATTTTTTCCTTTCAGTTAATTCATCCTGACTTTCTTTAATTTCCTTTTTAGCTTCCTCTATCTCTTTCTTTTTTTTCTCTTCAAGCTTCTTTAATCTCTTAATTCGCTCTTCAGGTGGAAGATTTTTGAGGTTTTCTTTCATAATTAGTAGTAAAGTCAACTAATATATAAAAATTGCTTATGATTTCTGCACAATCAAAAAATATAAATAGGCATTCTTTTTACTAAAATAATTATGGGAATAAAAGTTAAGTGTAAAAATTGTAACAAAGAAGCTGATTCAGATAGTTTTAAGTTACATTATAAATACAAATTGGTTGTTTGCCCTGACTGTTTCTCTGGTAGAAATGAAGAAAGACAAAAAAAAGAAGCAGAAAAAGTTAAAGTTGTCAAGCCAAAAGGATGGGACGTTGAAGATGAATATTTAGAAAAATATAACAAATTTAAAGAAAAGCAGGAAGCAAAATTTTCTAAAGACGTAAGTACCAACCAAGTAAAATGCACATGCGGAGATTGTAAGTTTACTTTCAATTATGATCCGTTCAGAAAAAGACCAAGTTCTTGCCCATACTGTAACGCAGACGTTCCGAGAATGGACACGTTCAAAATGTTATAGAATTCTAACTTTTAATTAAAAAAAGGGTCAAATATTTTTGTAGAAAAAAAATTGTTCTTTTGTTTTCTTGAATTTTTTATAACCCTTACTTTCATACAATTTAATTGCTTCATCAAAATGAGGATAAGTAGATAGGATTATCTTTTTGTAACCTTGTTTTTTGCACCATTTTTCTATAAAGTCATATAATTTTGAACCATAACCTTTTCCCCTAAATTTTTTGTAAAGAAACATTCTTTTTAATCTTGCAGAAGTATTAGTGTCCGGTAATATTGCAACTGTTCCAACAACTTTTTGGTCATATTCTCCAACAAAAAAAGCCCCCCCCTGATCAAAATAATTTTTTTTAATATCAGAAAGATTTTCTATTAATTTCTCACCCAAATCTTTCTTTTTACAATGAAAAAGTTGTTTTAATCCAGTAGTTATAATTTTTATAACTTCTTTGGTATCCTCATTTTTGAATTTTCTGATTTTAAACATCTACTAAAAAAGATTAATGACTTATATATATTTAACTGAAATTTTCTAATGTAAGAAAGTGCTACTAGTTCCTAAAATGTTTAAACTTTTATCAGGCACGTACTTTTCAGAAAATTTTGTCTGTTGGTAAATTTTTTGATAAATTTTAGACACTTCAAAGAACTCTTCACTTTTAACACGATTTTCTAAAAGTCCTAATAAGTTTTTTTGTTCAATTAACAATTCTTTACTAGTAGTATGTTTACTGTTTTCTGTCAGTCCAGCATGAAGTCTGGCCAAGAACGGATAATAACCTTCAATTTCACGAGAATTATCAAAAATATCGTTAAACACTCTACCAACCATTGTTGCATAAGAAGAATACATTTGTTCAGCAGTATATTTTCCAATAGATATCCCTGCCAAGATTGAACCTTTATCAACCCCGGTTTCGTTAGCATCATGAATTAAAGAATGAATGTGAAAAGCTGGATACTCATTTTTAGAATTAAACTGAGGAACAATTAACCTTCCTGCAGCCTGTAAAGGATGAGAATATTCATGTAAAACTAAAAAAGGTAATGATTTAATTAAAACTTCTTGATCTTCTTCAACTTCAATGTTTAAATAAGGCGCGAACTCACTGGGTAACATTGTTAAAATTGGCGCTAAAAGTTGCTGTTTAAGTTCAAGTTTCAGTTCCAACTTCTGTTCAAGTTTTTGTCTAAGTTCTAGTCTCAGTTCCATAGTCGTCCTCTAAATTGTGTGCTTGATAATTTATAGTAGCATAATTACCTTTCTTTTCAACAAAATTAACTTGATCAGGCAATTTAATTTTAAACTGTTTAGAAACTAAACTTTTTAAATTATGAATCAGTTCTAAAGCTTCAGAATATTGTTCGATTTCTGGATCGTTAACGCCCATAACCTCTTTAATTTCTTCAATTAAACATTGGTCATTAGCGTCAACTGCATAACCTAAAGCAACTTCTGCAGTTTCTAAATTTAATTCGTTTTCTTTAATATCTTCCCAATAACCATCAGCAATCTTTTGTAAAATGTATTCGTTATTATTACTTATAGCTGCCAGATGTATTTCAGGAAGGTCGTCTAAATCAGTAATATCAACCCGTTCAAGTAAATGTTCAAAATAATTAGGATTAGGATTACAATCACTTTGACACAATTCTAAAACCGTTTTGGAAAGATTAAGAGAACGGCAATGATAATATCCATCAATAATTTTATGAGCCCTATCTTCCAGACCATTTTCAATAGCGTAAATTAATGAAGGGTACGCATTCCTAGGACGAGAATAAAAATTACTTTCTGCCCATCGTTCCATGATTTCATCTTCATCATTAAGAAAAATTTCTAAAGCAGTTTCATAATAATCTTTTCTGCAAAAGTCATCCACTGTTAACCAACCTGAATCTTCAAGTTCGTTAAGAAGTTCATCATTATCTTTAAAATCTGTTATCATTTCATGTTCAAGCAAGAAATTAATAGTATCATCTAACATATTTTCAAGTTTAAAAATCGGCATATCTTTACCATTAATCAAAGTGGTTAAAATGTTTTCAACTTCGTTTTGATATTGAAACAAATTGTTAATTTTATATTTCAAAATATCTTCTTCAAAAAATGAAATTTGTTGGTCTTCTTTTTGATAAGAAATATTATCATTTTTAACTTCGCTAACTAAATCAAAGATATCTAAATCAAGTTCATTCGCGGCTTCTTTTAGTGAAATATTAAGCATATTATTACTTCAAAGTGGTGTTTTATAAAGTTTTCTATTAAAAGTAATAGGAGAAAATATATAAATGACACTACAATAGTTCATTTAATGATTCCTGATAAGCAGATTAAAAAGAAGTTTAAAGTTGAAGCAAGTAAAAACCCGGAAAAATATTATCCAACTAAAGCTTTAACCAAGTTAGGTTTTTTTCGCGGACAATGTAACAAATGTAAAACTAATTTTTGGTCATTAGATAAAGAAAGAAAACTTTGTGGTGACGCTTCTTGTACTGGCAGTTTTACTTTTATTGGGAATAGTCCAGCAACAAAAAAATTAAACTATTTAGATGTCTGGAAAGAATTTACCCGAATTCATAAAAAGTTAGGTTACACACCCATTGACAGGTATCCGGTAGTTGCGCGATGGCGAGACGATGTTGATTTTGTCCAAGCAGGGATTTACGATTTTCAACCTTACGTAGTTTCTGGAGAAGTTGCCCCGCCAGCTAACCCGGTAGTAGAACCACAGTTCTGTTTAAGATTTAACGATATCGATAATGTTGGAATTACTGGTAGCCATTACGTCGGCTTTATCATGTTAGGAGAGCACAGTTTTCAACCTCCTGCAAAGTTTTCTCCTGAACAATATGTTCAAGATCATTTAACTTGGCTTAATGAAGGTATGGGCCTGAGTAATGAACACATTACCATTCATGAAGATGCTTGGGCAGGCGGAGGAAATTTTGGCCCGTGCATAGAATTCTTCTCCTGCGGTTTAGAAATATCTAACCAAGTTTATATCCAATTTGAACAAACTGAAACTGGTCATAAAGAATTAAATTTAAAAGTTCTGGACATGGGCCAAGGTTATGAAAGAATCCCCTGGTTTACACAAGGAACTTCAACAAGTTATGAAACTACTTTTCCTACGGTAATGGAAAAGTTAAGAAAGATTACTAAAGTTAAATATAACGAAAAATTGATGAAAAAGTTTTTACCTTTTGCTCCACTTCTTAACGTAGACGAAACTGATAATGTTGAAAAAGTGTGGCAAAATATTGCTAAAAAGATTAATGTTGATTTAGAAGAATTGAAATCAGAGATATTACCTTTACGTGCGTTGTACAGTATTGCTGACCATTCTCGAGCATTACTATTAGTTTTAAATGATGGTGCTCTGCCCAGTAACACTGGTGGTGGTTATAATTTGCGAGTAATATTACGTCGCGCTCTTGGGTTTATTGACCAATATAATTGGAAAATTGATTTGGGTGAAGTTTGTCAATGGCATGCAGAATTTTTACAACCTTTGTTTCCAGAATTAATGAACAATTTAGTCGATGTTAAACGAGTTTTAGATGTTGAGAAAATAAAATATGAATCTTCGAAACAGAAAGCTAAAGAAATAGTTGGTCGGCTTGCTAAAGGTAAAGTTAACGAAAAAATGTTGTTAGAACTTTACGATTCGCACGGTATCTCTCCTGAACTGATTAAAGAACAAGTTGACGTAGACATTCCGAGCGACTTTTACATTAAAGTTGCTGAATTACATGAAGGGAAAGAAACTGTAAAAAAGAAAGTTAAAAAAGAACTGATTAAAATTGAAAATGTAGCTGAAACTAAACAATTATTTTATGATGATTGGAAACAAACAAAATTTAAAGCTAAAGTTTTGTTAGTCGATGGTAAAAATGTTGTTTTAGATGTAACTTACTTTTATGCAACTTCTGGTGGACAAGATCATGATTCAGGTACTTTAAATGAAATTAAAGTTGTTAATGTTGTTAAACAAGGTAATTATGTTGTTCATATTTTAGAGAAGGAAGCGGACTTTAAAGTAGGAGATAAAGTTTCAGGGGAAGTTGATTTTTCAAGAAGAGAACAATTAACTCAACATCATACTTCTGCTCATATCGTTAATGCTGCTGCTCGAAGAGTTTTAGGTAACCACGTTAACCAAGCCGGAGCAAGGAAAACTTTAGAGAAAGGTACACTTGATATTACGCATTATAATTCTTTATCTTCGTCAGAGATTAAAAAGATTGAAACTGAAGCTAACAAAATTGTTGCTTCTAAAATTCCGGTGAGAAGTAAATTTATGGACCGGACTGAAGCTGAACAACTTTTTGGAATGGGAATTTATCAGGGTGGTGCTGTTCCCGGTAAAAAATTACGGATAGTAGAAATTCCTGAAGTTGATGTTGAAGCTTGTGGTGGGACACATTTGAAAAACACTGCTGAAGCTGACGAAATTAAAATTGTTAGCACTTCAAAAATTTCTGATGCTGTAGTTCGAATAGTTTATGTTGCGGGTAACGCTGTTAAAAAAATTGAAAACGTAGAAACTGGATTATTAGAAGAGACAGCAAAAATATTAAATGTTTCATTGGAAGAAGTTCCAGGCATGGCTCAAGCATTATTTACCTTATGGAAAAAAGCTCGAAAAGCTGTTAAAAAAGGTAAAATCATTGATTTAACTTTCCCTGTCGTGGAAAAGATGGATTTATCGCCTGAAGAATTATTGAAAGAAACTGCAAAAATATTTTCTACTCAATTAGAATTTGTTCCTAAAACTGCTTTACGCTTTTTGAAAGAGTTAGAAGAGTTTAAGAAGAAATTAAAAAAATGATTAACATAGACACGTTTGAAATTGGACTTATAATGGATAAGATTATAAACTTTCTTCAACAACAAAAAGTTGAAGAAGTTGAATTAAAATATTTCTCATTAGAAGTTGATGACGAAATTAAAGAATTGGTAAGTGTTGATAAATTGAAAGAAAAAGCAATAGACCTCTATGAAAGAGATGAAGGACACTTTTATTTTGAAGTTGACTCTAATCGGTTTGAGTATGATGGCAGTGAATTTATGATTAATTCAACAGAGTTTGAAAAAGAAATTAAAAATATCAATCTTTCTTAATAAAAATAGTTTTCAATCGTTCCCGGATAAGTTTCAATGCTTTATATCTGATAATCAAAAAGATAACCGTGACAATAAGTATTAGAATTACAGCGATCCATTTCAAAAAGTTCAAGAAGGGATAAATTTCAGACAAGAAACCTAAAGCAATTGCAAGAAAAATCATATAAACTAATATCTTAACGATAGATGGTTTCATATTGTTAAGAATATTTTATTAGTTATAAATTTTACTTTAATCTTTAACCAAAGCAATCCCACTATAAATTCTTGCCCAGAAATTCGCCCTTGTTCGAGAAGGATACTTCATCCAATTATCACCGTTCCAATCATGTTGCGGTTGTTCATAAAGATCAGCAATCAAATTACCAATATGTTTCGGATGCCAATCGTTTTCTAACAAGTTGTTAATGAACCTGACTAATGCCCGAGGATTTTTTGATCTCGGATTAGGATGTTCCAAAACACTTCTAGTTTTATCGTCAAGTCTTTGGTCGTTAATTGCGCGATGGAAAGCTTCCTGTTTGTTTAAATCAGGATGACAATCAAAATCTTGATGAAATTTGTATAACTCAGAATTTTTATATTCATGAACAAGTTTAGTTAAGTTTTTGTTTGCAGCAGGGATATGGCCAGTGAACTGTTTTGAATGTTCAACCGCTTTCTCATGGTCCCACATACAATCAATCAAATTTTCAAAGTTCATCTCGCCAACTTTTTCCTTACCGTTATAATGCCACAGAACAATATCAACTAACGGATTAGCACCGGGAACAACTTTATTTCGTTTTTTATGAGCACTAAACGGAGCACGCATAATCCGCATATAAGCAGGATCAGCATACTGAGTAATGTCCATATTAACACATTTATTTAAATGACTGCTTAAAGTTAATGGTAACTCTTTCGATCCTACAGTAACATTATTTACTGCTTCATGCGAAAGGTATTCCCATAATCTTCCTAACCCACTGTAAACATAACCGGCACCCATTTTAATTTTGGGGTTACGTTTCAAATCGTTATGGTCATGAAAATTGTAAGCTGCTTTAAGATCTTCTTCTAAACAACCGATACTAGCTAATTCGTTCCACTCTTCCGTACCTTCATTAACCCAAAACAAGAAATGTCCACCTGACGGAGTTAAATCTGCCATGTACGGAATGTTATACTGTTCTAATTTGTCACCAATAAAACCTGTTACCGGTCCGATATAATTATGAAAATAATGATGTTGTGATCCTTTATCGGCATACAACCTTTTTGTATCGTCCAAATAAATTTCGTAATCTAAACAAGAAAGGATTGCTGAACTGTTTTTGCCAACAACAGGAATAAAAACTTCTAATCCCCAATTTACGGTTAAATCCCATAACTGGTCAAGAGGTTCAACAGTTACTGGTAATGCGGTTTCTGGCCGGGCTTGTCTACCTTGAGAGATGTCTCTAATTCGTAAATCATCACCATACCCAAGAACATAATGACTATGTTCAAAAGTATTTTTTAGTTTATCAAAAACGTTATAATAATATTCTTTCAAATCCACTTCTAAATCCTCAACAGTTGCTTTACAATTCATCAACGAAAATCACCTAGATTATAACCACAAAAAGATTGAGTACATAAACCTTTCTCTTGGTGCGAGATACAATTTTGGTCAGTTCGTTGATCTAATCCCATTGCTAAAAAACCAGCATACATTCTTACCCAACCTTTAGCATGTTTGTTAGCATCATACTTACCCCAATTATATTCCCAATCATGGTTACGTTCATACTTACTTCTGATTAAGCCAGCAACATGTTTAGGGTGCCACCACTGTTTACCTGTAAGAGCCCTAACTAAAGTTTGAATTTGGGCAGGTTGTAACAAAGCAGGATTAGGATTAGCTAAAGAAGTTGCTATGCAAGGAGGTACTTCGTTCAAATTTAAACGATCATATGTTTTGTGCCAATCGTTGGGATGGTCCTGCCTAGTATTATCAAAATCCTGATGAAATTTGTATAGATCAGAATTTTTATAATCTTTTATCAACTTTAAAACACCATGCCCGGCAGTAGGAATGTTCATCGTAATTGCTTTTGCATATTCTGCAGAATTTCTAAAATTTCTCCGGTTATGAAAAACTTCGTCTAAGCTAAGTTCATTACCATTACAAGGAGTAAACCTTGGAATAGTAATTTGTGTAAGAATATCAATATTTTTATATTTGTGTTTATCATGGATAGAAAATGCTGTCCGCATAACTCTTGTAAATAATGGTGAGACGTAAGTGCTCAAATCTAAGTTGATCATTTCCTGTCGATCATTACCGGGGATTAAATCGCCAACACCAACAGGAATTTGTAATCCGTAACTAGGAAGTTTTTGCATAACTTTATGGGTGATAAACTCTAAAAGTTTTCCAACACTGTCAAACGTTTTTCCTAAATCAAGTTCTAATTTTCGTTGTGCTTTAGTACTTTCAGGAAAATGTTCATATTTTCCTTTCAACGTTTCTTCTACATGGCCCAGTTCAACTAACTGTTTTGCTGTTGCTGTAACTTCTTTGTTCGGATTTTTATGAGAAACATTATAAGAGTTAACATCGAAAACGAAATGGTAACCCTGACCGGTAACTAAAGTCATCGGAGTAATGTTATATTCTTGTAAAGTATCCCAGAAACAACGGTATACCGGTTCCATTTTCCAGAACGTATCTACGGGATTAACGTAAGCTTCACCAGGAAATTTATGACTCAGATATTCAATGTCCATCACAAAAGTTATTTTTTGTTTGTCCCACACTGAACGGAAAATGTTTAAATCGCTTTCTAACAAAACGCCTAGATGTTCAGGGGTGAGTGAAGAAGCTTTCTTACCTTTAGTTCTCTGGAAATGTTCGCCCCAACCAGAAAGGTATTCAACAGTTATATGTTTAGAAATGTCTTTTAATTGGTTATTAAGACTACCATCTTTAACTTTAAAATTTTTTGTAGCTATTGCGGGAACACCACAGTATTCAAGAATCCTTTTAATGACCTCGGGGTCGCGATAAAAATCGTGCGTATTTAACATCTAATCACCTGTTTTTTTGAATTAATGTTAATTTGACTAACTGTATATTCTTATAAGGATTTATGTTCTGGATTATATCTTTTTTAATCTTCTGTACAGAAATAAATATAAAGAACAATACTTCCTAGATAATAAAATGGATTTAGAAAAAATTGCTCAGGACTTGAAAGATAACCCACCGGTTGAAGTTAATTTAACTACAGATGCAGACCCAACTAAATATGCAGAATTTCTTGCCCATCAATGTAAATATACAAGAAAAGAGAATCCAGTAACTGGTGCAAGTGGGGGAGCAACATCGTACCAATTTACTCCAACCAGTTTAGGAACAATTCTGAAAGTTAAATGCGAATGTGGAAAAGAAGACGATCTGACTGATTACCGTAATTGGTGAAATTACTTGACCACACATTTTCCATTTTCACAAATTAATGAACAAGGTTGGTAAAGTGCCCAGGTAACTTGACAGTTAGATGTTTGAAACTCTTTCATCACTGCTTTACCTTGACATTTACTTTTTTGTAAGAAAGTTGGTGAACAAACAACAAGATTTTCTTCCAGGCCGTTAATTAAAAATCTAAACTTTTCTGGATCATTATTTTGTTTATCACCAAAATTGATATAATACCATTTATTGGTATCATTCTTTTTAATTGCTAAAGCGTTCAACATTGCATAATTATTAGAATTGTTACCCAAAGTTAAATGGAGCAAGTTATTTTTTATACAAACTGTAGTTGTGAAATTTATAATTTCATCTTTCTGAGTGTATTCGTTAAAAATATTATTTTCAATTTCTAAATAATGTGGCCCTTGCGGAAATTCAGAATCGCCATGGTAAGTAATGATATTATAACAGCCGTCCTTTAACGGGATTTCAAACTTTGCTTTTTGGTTATAAGTAAAAATGAACGAATTTAAAGAGTTACTATCATTAACACGTACTCTTGAATAATCAGAATCAATCTCTTTAATCCAGTCAAGATCATAGTCCATAAACGAATTAGTTAAAGAGAAAGTTTTATTTTCGTAAAGGTAAATTTTTTCTACAGTAGTTTCATTTAAAGGTTCAGGAGTAGTAATGGAAAAATCTTCTATAGTAAGCAAGAAAGCAAACACTAACACAATAAAAGTAATCAAGATGTTAGTGAATAGATATTTCTTTTTAAAACGGAAATGCCAAAACAAGATTAACCCTAAAGTTAACATTGTTGGAATGTAATGAAAAGTAAAACGGAAGTAAATACCCAGCAGGAATAAGGGGATGATGTAAGCTGATTTTTTAATATCCATTTTCTGTACTGAGAACTATATTGGAGATGATTATAAAGTTTACTGTGTTTTTAGATTGGAAAAAATAAAAAAAATTGAAAAAAAATTAAGGTGCATCCTTCATAGGATCACAGTTTCTTCTCCAACCGACAACTCCATCATAAGTATAATCACTTCTAGAGTAAGTTTCTTTACCAGCGTATTTCATCATCTCGGTTTTAGTTAAGTAACTGCCGTCTTCCATTTGAATCACAATACCAGTTTTATCAAAATAAACACTTTTGGCTTTATCTAATCGCAAATGAATACCCAACATACCCAAATTACTTAATTCCACTTTATGTTTTAGAATATCATCTAATGTATCTACCATTTTAGTTCACCCCCTAAGAATTGCTTCATTGCGTCGTGCTTAATAAGAAGGAGAACAAGGAATATAATCACCACATTTGATTAAAGTCCAGACTAAGAAAAAGTTGAGTTTACTAACAAGGAATACAATCCCTTTCCAAACGGGTATAAGTCATTATAATTGTTGGAAGAAGTTAGATTATTTAAAGTTTTCTTAACTTTTCAACTTCTTCTCTAACTGTTTAATTTTTTTATCTCTTAAGTCAAGTTTTTCATCAAGCTTATCATTCTCATGGCTAATCTGAATGATTTCTTTTTCTTTTAATTTCATTTCCGCTTCTTTTTTCTGGATAGAATAATCTTTCCTTTCAATTTTTGCTTTTAGTTGAGAAATTTCTTTATCTAATTCTTTAATTTCTTCATTTTGTTTTTGGTTAGATTCTTCTAAAGCTTTATACTTATCTTTTTCCTTCTTAATTCTTCTAAGTTCTTTATTAAAATAATCAGAACGTTCTTCTTCATCAAAGTTGTTTTCAATTTCCTTGAATTCCTTCCGATCTTTAACTGGAGTAATTTGAATTTGTTCAGTTTCATCATTAGATGAAAATAAGTAATAACCTAATCCTGCAGTTTTTAATTTTTGAAAATTAACTTTTGGAATTCTTAATTGTTTAGACAAAAACACTGCATCTTTATCTAAAGACTCTTGAAAAGCAACGATGGTTCCTGCATTTGCCAAAATAGTTTCTGAGAAGTCTGTCGGTCTTTGAGAAGCTAGAATAATTCCAACACCATATTTCCTAGATTCTCTTAATAAAAGTTCAACAGGAGAGCCAGGATACATCATTCGATGAGCTTCATCGATAATTACATATAACCAATAATCTTCACACTTCCCTTTAATATATAAGAAGTTGATTAGTTTTTTTAAGAGCAAGTCTGCCACTAATGCTTTAACTTCATCTGTGGGAAAGTCTAGTAACTCAATCACGCTCAAGTTTTTAATAATGGTGTTCAATGATAAAGAAGTACCATCAGCGTCCATGAACAAATCTACATCGAAAAGAACAGATATTTTTGCTAGAAGTTTAGGTACACCTTGATTTTTTATTGGTGTATTAAAAATAATATCTCGGAAAAATGAAAATGGTAATAGTTCATAAGTACCGTCATTTGCTTTTTTAATATCTTTAATCCCGGACTTTAAATAAAACGCTTTAATCGCTTCCCTGATAATGGCTTCTTGCACATCTCCTAATGCAAAGACACTGGCAATCATTTTTGAAACTTTATAACAAACGTCTAAAGGTTTTTCGTTAATTTGCACTTCTAAAGGATGTAACGTTGCTTTATCAATTTGTACGAGATTATCTGCAAAAACCTTAAAATCGTTATGAAAATCGAGGATTAAAGAGTTTACTTTATTCTTCTTTAATTCTAGCATGATTGCTTTTAAAGTTTCAGTTTTCCCTGAACCTGAACCGCCAACAGTAATCAAATGCGGGTTTTTCTCTTGTTTCGGGTTCCAAAATACTTTCTTATTATTACTTATTCCTAAGTTTACGGACAGTTCTTTAGCCATTTGTCCATAATATTGGTTACGGAGGGGTTTTAAATCTTTTGGTTTATTGGAGGATTTGGTAGAAAATGTATTTAATTGGCATTTAAGATGATTTCTTCTGTTTTGTTAATAAAATCTAAGACTTGTTCTTCATACTTATCAATTACTTCTTGATTAAATCTTATTTCTGTTGCATAACTTGCACTATGCCTGTCCTCCTTAAGATTAGTATATAATTCTGCATCTTTTTTATTTATAGAAAGTTCATTGATTAACTTAGCTTCATCTTTTGTTATGGAATATTCTTTTATTAAAATAAGAATTGTTGCATAATGGTTTTTAGAAGCATAATTTTTATTAGTAATTAAAGCTAAAGCACAATGGTATAAAGAATAATACAAAGTTACAATTAGCCAATCATTAAATTGTTTATGTTCCTTATTAATCTTAAAAAATTCTAAATTATGTCTTGCTTTTTTAAGATGAGATAACATTAATTCTTTGTTATTTTCTATGATTCTTATTTGTTTTTTAATGGTAAAGAAATTAATCTCTTGTTCTAAGAATTTATTATCTAAAAAAATCTTATCAATATTCATTCAAAATGACCTCATAAAAATTTTGCTCTCTATGTATTGGAAAGCCAGTTTTTCTTGCCTGAATAACAACATCATCTTTATTTTGTTCTAATTGGTTTATTGTTGCTTGAAATAATGAAATCGGATATTTTGAAGTTATTTCTGCTTCTTTTTTATTTTTAGATAAATCTGTTTTTTTGTTAGTTACAATTAATAGATCTATATCACTTCCTTTTTGTTCCTGCTTTTTGGATGCAGAGCCAAAAAGAATAATACTGTAAACATCATTAGAAATGTTCTTTAAGAAGTTTCTTAATGGAGACTTTACTCCCAAGTTTAATTGTTCAAATTTATTAATTGCAATCTCAGAAAATTTTAAAGCAAAAATTTTCTTATTCTTTATCTTGTAATAAGTATTTGACTTTGTTATTTCTTTTGTAATGATATTATCTTCCGTTAGTTTTTTTAAAGTGTTTGATAAAGAACTATCTGAAAGTTTAGTTAACTCTTTAATTTCATTAAAATACAAATTATCCTTACTTGTTTCGAAATAAGCATTGTAAATTTTGCTTTCTGGTTTCATTTCTTTACTGTAAGATCTAATCATTTATAAATGCTTCTGTTTTTGGAGTGATTGCTTCTGTTTTTGGAGTTAGTTGGATTTATATTTTTTACTTTTTTCTTTAATTTTAATTATAAAAAAAATAACTACACTTAGTGCCACTATTAATAGTAACCAATCTTTTAAACTGTAAATGTCCATTTTCTTAAAGAAAATAACGAAGAGGAATAAAAGAGCAAGAAGACCCTGGAGGACTCTCATACGAAGCATGTTCTTAATTGTCCGAAAAATTGATTTGAAAGATTTTTTTGTCATGACCATAATAAACAAAAGAAAGTATATAAATTTAACTTAATCATTTTCTTCAAGCTCTCAGGTCTTGATTCTTTGAAATCGAACTTGATGTTTATTAAATTAATTCGAACTTTTTTAATCTAGACCGGATAGCACCCGGTTGCCGTTTCAAAATTCGAGCAATTTCATCAACTGAAACTGTTAGTTCTGATAACCTTCTTAATTTATCATCGTCATCTTCATCCCAAGAAGCATAAGCATTGGGAGATGTTTCTTGTATTTGTTTAATTCTATTGATCTTCTCTCTTTCCGGACCATTTCTTCCAAGATGATCATTAATCACTTCCAAAAATGCTTCTCCATAATCACTTAATTTATTATGGCCAACACCTTTAATTCTTAAAAAATCTTCATTATTTTTTGGTAAGTAGGAAACCATCTCTCGCAAAGAAACATCTCCAAAGATAATATATGGCGGATAATTCTTTTCTCTGGCAATTTTTAGTCTTAAAGCTCTTAGCTTTTTAAACAAACCAGGATCATGACTTGAAACTGGTTTTACTTTGTTATAGGAAGATTTTGATTGGGTGGTAGGTGCTGTAATTCTAATACTACTTTTACATACATCGCACCCATTACAATTTTGTTCTGAAAATGATTCTCCCAAATATTCTAATATACTCTTCTTTCTACAGGACTGATTTTCACAAAAACTCATCATTTTATTCAATTTGTTTAATGCAGTACTTTTCATTAAAGGATCATAAACATCTTTAAGAAAAAATTGATGTTTTCTAATATCGCCCCTTGAATATAACAAGACACAATCACTTGAAAGTCCATCTCTCCCAGCCCTACCAATTTCTTGGTAATATCCTTCTATTGATTTTGAAAATGTATGGTGGATTACCAACCGAACATCGGGCTTATCTATCCCCATTCCAAAAGCAATAGTAGCCACAATAATGTTCAATTTATCTTTAATAAATAAATCTTGATTTTTTTTTCTCAAATCGCTAGAAAGACCTGCATGGTACGGTAATGCGTCAAATCCACTCTCTCTCAACTGTTGAGCAACTTTCATTGTATCTTTACGAGAAAAACAATAAATAATGGTAGGTTCTCCCTGATGTTTTTTAACCAAACTTAATATTTTGTTAAAAGATTTCTTTTTATCAGTAACAATGATGTTCAAATTTTCTCTGTTAAAACTTGAAATAAATGTTCGTGGATTTACTAACGCTAATTGTTTTAAAATATCTTCTCTGACTTTAATAGTAGCAGTTGCCGTTAAAGCAATGATCGGCGTTTTGGGGAATAAAATTTTTAAGAGTTTTAAATTTCCATAATCTTTACGAAAATCATGGCCCCATTCAGAAATGCAATGCGCTTCATCAATTGCTATTAGGCTGATGTTCAGTGTTAACAAAAATATTTTAAAATCTTCTAAAGCTAACCTTTCAGGAGCAACATAAAGAAGTTTAATTTCGTTACGTTTTAACCTTTCTTTAATATTTTGGATTTCGCTTCTGGAAAGAGTAGAATTAATAAATTCTGCATTAACCCCGTTTGCTTTCAAACTATCAACTTGATCTTGCATTAAAGAAATCAAGGGTGAAACCACAATTGTAAGACCTTCAAGTTGAATAGCGGGTATTTGGTAACAGAGCGATTTCCCACCACCAGTTGGCATTAAAACCAATGAATCTTTCTTTTCAAGAACATGATTAATAATATCTAATTGTAATGGCCTGAATTCATCATAACCAAAATGTTTCTTCAACAATAATTCCATAGAGATAAAACTCAGATAGGTGTATATAAGTTTTGTTGTTTGTTTGGTTTCTTCATAACCTCTCCAACAACTTTACTGCTTCTTTTTTAAACTTAGAGAAAGCAAACCATTTTTTGCCTAAATCTTTCAATGAAGCCCCAAAATGATAAACTTCATTATCATCAATAATCATAAACCGATCATGAGAATTCTTAAACTCTTTAATACTAATCAAAGGATACTGAGAATTATATTTCTTTAAGTCTAATCTTAACTGTTTAGAAATCTCTTTAGTATAAATAACAACATTAACATCTTTCTCTCGTTTACTAAAAAGTGTTAAAACAGAATCATCAATGTAATTGTCAATTAAAATAATTGATTTCTTAGCGCTTCTAACCAGATCAGAAACAAATTTGTAAGCATCAAAAATCTGACCGTTAAAGAATATTCCCTGCTTTACTTCTTTATTTTCAATTGCATCAAAGACTTTCTCAAACTTTTCATCAGTTTTAATCTGATATTCTAGCTGTTTCCTTTCGACTGAATCTAACCTTACAAATAGTTCAGCATTTTTAGAGAGAAATTTACGCATTGAAACAAAAGCCCTCATGATTTGAATGTTTACTTCAATTGCTCTTTTACTCTTTAAAACACCAGATAAACTTGCCACGCCCAGTTCTGTAAACACATAGGGTAATTTTCGCCTACCACCCCACTCTAATCTTGAAGTCGCATTTTGCGATATCAAGTTTTCAACTTCTTCTTTTGTTAGCTGGAACAAAAAATCAGAGGGAAAACGATCATTATTCCTTTTAACTTGCTCATTTAATCTTCTTGTCTCAACTTCATAAAGATCAGCCAAATCATTATCAAATATAACTGGAACTCCCCTGATTGTATAAATCTTATTTCTAATATCCTCTTGAGACGAGATTACAATATCTTTATTCATTCTTATTTCCTCTTTAAATATCTTCTTCTACCATTAATCATTTTTAAATATTCATAGCAACACCTTGTTCAGTAAAAACATAAGGTAAATATCTTCTACCTCCATAATTTGATCTTGAGGTGCCAAATTGGAACCTCAAGTTTTGTTCAGATTTTAAGGTCACAAATTGTGACCTCAAGATTTTAAACTCTTCATTATTCAATTGAAACATAAAATCTGAAGGGAATCTATCTTTATTTCTCTTTACAGCTCGATTAAAAACTTTAGTCTCAACACTATAAAGGACAGCCAAATCACTATCAAGCATTACTCTTAGTCCCCTGATATTGTGTATCTTATTTCTAATAGAGTCGTTTGAAAGAATTTCTTTATCCATTTAACATTAAAAGGCAAGGCGGTTTATATGTTTTGTCCGCACTTGACCAGTGGGTAGTGGGTTTTTAAATGGACATTTGAAACTAGAAAATATTAGGGTTTCAGAAGATGTAGCACTGGACAAAATTGTTTAAAAAATTGACCAGTGGGCATGTGGGTAGTCAATCACCAAAATCTATTTTAATTGGGCTTGTATTTAGTTTAATATGCAAATAAAAGAAATGCCTTGGTGGAACAAACCACATTATCGCTTAAAAAGTAAAGGAGAAACCACAATTGTAAGACCTTCAAGTTGAATAGCGGGTATTTGGTAACAGAGCGATTTCCCACCACCAGTCGGCATTAAAACTAATGAATCTTTCTTTTGAAGAACATGATTAATAACATCTAACTGTAATGGCCTGAATTTATCATAACCAAAATGTTTCTTCAACAATAATTCCATAGAGATAAAACTCAGACGGGTGTATATAAGTTTTGTTGTTTGTTAAGGAGCTTCTGGGATTTAAGGGATGGTTGGAGCAAGAGTTTGAAGAGAGTTGTAGCCAGTGGGTTTAATCTTCTCTTCGGTTTCTTTATCTAAAACTTCTTTAAGAATTTTTTCTGCTGCTTCTTTTTTACCTATTTTACATAATGAAATCCCATAAATAGTTTTACATATTAATCTATTATCTTCTAAAGAATAATAAATTTTAGTCACTTCACGGAAATCATCATTCACATAATTTAAAATTAATTCAAAAACAGGGTTGGCTATACTTAAGTAGGTGAAGTTTTCATAAGTCACCTCATCCTCTTTTTTTATTTTTGAGATTAATTGATTTAGATTATCTTCTTTCTCAGTAAAGAAAATTTTTGCAGAACTAAAAATTGTTTTAAAAAAAGAATCGTGATTATCTAAAAAAGTTTTAATTTCATTTTCATTAAGTTTAATTTCTTCACTCAAAGATTTACGTTGATTGTCAGAGATTTCATTAATTCCAATATCTAAAAGACCAATGTATCTTTCACATTGCCGAGCCACAATTTTATAGACCCTAGAAAAATCAAAAGAATTCACCTTATTAATTGCTTGAATAAATTTACACATTCTAATTAAACAAAAAATTTCATAAATTACAATTTCATCAGTTTTATTTTTAATTAACTTTAAAGATTTAAAAGCTTTTTCATTCTTATCTTCTTCTATATATCTTAAAGCCCTTTGAAAATATTTTTCTGATTTGTCCATAATTTTTTAACCCATTAATAAATCATCTACCCTCACTTCTTCTTAACTCCCAATCTATATCCCTTCTCAACTTCTTCGAACTTCTCCAGCTTCTTTAATTCCGCAGCAGACCATTCCTTGCTTTTAACAACTTTAGCTAAAGCATAGATGTCTAAATCAGATACTGAATCCAGTTTACCCATCTTTTCTAAAACTTTAACTAATTCTGACCGCTCAGCAGTGTTCTTACCAGGAAACTTCAACGAAGAAGATTCTTTCACAGAAATTTTATTGTTTGATCCTACTACTACTTCAACACCCTCTTTCTTACAGAATTCTATCAAAGCTTCTTTTAAATTAGCTAACCTTTCATCCGCGATATAATTAAAATCTTTCTGTTCAGATTTTATTTTAACATACTGATTAACTAACTTAACACCAGAATCGTTAAGAAACTCATTTACTGGCTTCTCTTCTAACTTAACTTCATGTTTAAATAAAGGACAAATACTTTGATAAGCACACCAGTTACAAAGACCAGATTCATTAGGTGGAAATTCTTTACAACTTTCAATGCCTTTAATCTGGGCAACAACTTCTTTTCTTAAATCTTCCAACTCAGAAATTGTTCGAAAACTTTCCATTTCTTTATCAAAAGCAAGGAAATGCCAAACTAAACGAACTTTCTTACAATCTTTAAAATGAAGTTTAACCCATAAAGAATACATTGCTAATTGTCTGTCTGCATCTAAATGTTGTTGTTTAGGTAAAGAATTGTTAGTTTTGTAATCGTGCACTTCATATAAACCATCACCCATGTCCATTAACCTATCAATTCTGATATGAAATTTGTAACCATCACCAATATCAAGCTGGTCTTTTGTTTCTAAACCAATAACTTTCCCATGATCAAAGGGTTTATGTCTATTATAATAATCAGTTATACAACGCACCCCTATCTTCCGATAATTTTCTTGAGTATATTCTTCTTTATTTATTTTAATAGTAGAATTCCAATTTTCTTTCCATTGCTTATTGAAAAAATCAAGCAATTCTTTCAAAGATAATAACTTTTCAAACTTTAAATCTTGGTATAACTTTTCTAAAGTATCATGTACCCAAGAACCCAAAAAAGTCTCTACAGTATCTTCTTGTTCAACTTTTATCCGATCAATATATGAAAACTTATATTTTAATGGGCAGTTTTCGTAAGCTCCAACCCGTGAATGTGAAAATGTTGTCATTTTAGTTTGTACTCCTTTTTTAAATGCCCTTTAATTTTATTTAGTTTGGGTTTATTTATTTGTAAAATCAAAGTTTCTATATCTTTAATATATTTAGTATTTTTTACCTGCCACCATTTAAAATAATTCCATTCTCCCTTTTTAGTTTTAGCATGGCTTCGTAATCTGCCTTTTAAACTTCTTTTAGATAAACCAACATAAACTAATTTTTTCCCTTTATACAAAGCATAAATGCCTATGCCTTTATCTTTAAAACCAAATACTTCTTTTGTTTCCGTAATATGTTTTGGTTTAGTGGTATGATATTTAATCAATTTTCCTTTTTCGCTTTTCTTCCTTTCTTTCATTTAAAATTAACCCCATAATTTTCTTTCTTTAAGTTCATCTAAAAAGTCTTCAATTAATATTTTCACGGTTTCATCTCTTACTGAATCTAAATTATTAGATTTTTCTTTTAATAAATCGCCCATCTCTTTCCAACTGGACCAACCAATTATTGTACTTTCACAAATTTGTTTAAATTTTGATTTATTTTCATCAACTTGTTTTTTATATTGATCTTTTAAATCAGACCCATATTCTGAAATGTCTCTTTTTATTAGGAAATCGCGAAGATTTAAGAGATCATCATCTCCATCACCAAAAATTAAACTTCTTTCATTAGCAACCCACTGTTTTTTTAAAGAATCTTTTCCTAGAAAGAGTAAATAATTTTTCTTTGTTTTATCTTCTTTTTCTGTCCAAAATGAATGAGCTAAAAAGTATTTTGTAACCTGTTGTAAGGTAATGTTTGCATCAATCTTTAATTCAATAAATAAATTTGAATTCTCAGAACTTAATGTAGCATCGGGTTGAGTCAAACCATCCATGTATCCAATTATACTATAAATATTTGTTAATTTAGGATTTTTGAATTCTACTTTATCTTTTAAGAAAGAATTTAAAACGTCTTCTTTTATTCGTAAAGGTAATAATCTCATTAATATATTAAATGGAATATTTAATGAAACTTCCCATCTTTTCAATTTAGCTATCGCTTCTCTGGGAGTCATCTTTTTTTTATTAGCTTGCCGATTTATCCTTTGAGGTTCTTCAAAAATCGCTTCTCCATAATGATAGATTTCATCAACCCAGTTTATTTCATTTCCAATCATTTCAACTTCCTCCTGAGAACATCTACCAACCTATCATCCATATACCCATAAATGTCTGGTATTTCTAAGTTAAGTATCCGTTTTTTTAAATATTGCGCTGGAAAAAGCCGACCTATCTCTGAACGTTGATGTTCTTCCATAACATAAACAATGTCTGCCCATTCCAAATCTTCTTTTTTAAGATTAACAAACACACCAGCAAACTTACCGCCAAATAACGTAGCAGCAGTTCTAGACCGATACTTTCCTAGATTGCAAACAAAGAGTTGCTTCATTTACTTCCTCCAATCATCATAAACGAACAGAGTTCCGTATCGTAACCTTGATCAAAATTTAGATTAGAATAATCTGAAAGAAGCAGTTCCGAATCATCAACATAAATCTTGCTTAAATCGAAACAAAGTGGTTCATCTATCCAATAATAAAAGAACTTTGCCTGAGAAGTTTTAATTCTGCCAATAACAACTTTTCCTGCTTCATCAACCATTTCTTCATTATATTTTTCTAAAAATGGTAATAATACTCTAATTTCATTTTGAAGAAGAAGGTTAACCATTTCTTTAATGTAATATTTTTCTAAATCCGTATCGGGATGTTTTAAAACGTAATTAAACGAGTTTAACATCATTGGTTCTGATTTGATAACTTTTATATCTTCACTATTCCCTTTACCTTTTTCTTTAAGAAAAGCAAATAAACTATGTTTATCATATTCTTCTTTTAATTTCTGTTCAAATTTTTCGTGATTCATCTAACCACCTTTATTTTTTTTATAATTGGTTCTTTTAGAAATGTTACTTCCAAACTTCTTTTTGCTGTTAATCCTGGATCAAATGAAAATTCAATGTCAGATTTTTTAACAAAAAATTCTTTAGGCTTAATGAGCAATATCTCTTCAGTTAGTAATGCAGTCCAAATGATATCCCTACCACAAAAATCAGAAACAAAGCCATTTTTAAAGAAATCTTTTTTAAATTTCTCTGAACATAATAAGAGATAATTATTCTCTTGGATAAATACTTTTAATTCATCTACATTTAATTTTATTTCTTGAGCATGCTTTTGCAATTCATTAAGAATGGTTTTCTCTTCCTCAGTAAGCATCATCCCTCCAAGCATTCCAAAAATATATTCTTCCTGGTTCCCAATAGTGATTATGTCCGTACTTACTTTTACATTAATTGGATTGGCAATAGGATCATTCCCAATTTGAAGCTTAGAGTAAATATTGATTAGTTGACTATACCCATTTTGAAAATATTCTTTTGTTTTACTGTGATTCATCTAACCACCCTCACTTCTTCTTCATTACCAAAACGAACACCATAAGTAGGATTATCAGGGATATTATGTTTACCAATCAAAGCAATGAAATCATCCATCTTAAAACTTTTAGGAATAGTTACTAAAACCAAATTCTTCTCAGTATGGGGAGCAACTAAAACTTCATGTCCCTTACAGAATTCTTTAATTATCATTTCTAAAGTAAACACACTGTATCTTGAGATAGATACGCGTCTCCATTCCTCATTATTTGATCTATTGCATCCATAGTTTGTTTTTTTGTGTAACCTTGCTCTTTAGTTATTTTTATTAATCGATCAAGATGACAACAAACGTGACCATTTTCTTCAATTATTTTTTTTATTTTTTCCATTTTCATAACCTCGCAATCTTACCCGCATCAAGTCTTAAAAAATAAAGATCTTCGTGTTTCTCCCAATTAACTAAATATTCATTCTTTAAAGTTATATCAACAACCCTCTTACCTTTTGAAAGATATTCTTTTGGAACAATTCTTGCCCCATCATGTAATGGAAATAAAGCCCCTATACCAGATTTTGAGTGGTCAATATATGAAGGGTCATCTGTGATCATAAAGAAGAAACCTAAATCATAGCCACATTGTTGCGATAGTTCTAATGCTTCTAAATCTAAATATGCATCTATTCTCCCATAAGTTTGTGCCCCCTGTCTTTTTGTCTTAAATTTTAACTCCATAGAACACTTAATATCTCCTCTAAATCCAAAGGTAATGTCAATGTATTTATTCTTACCTTTAATATTCTCACATTTAGTTTCTAAATCAACGAAGAATATTTCTGTCTTGTTTAGTGTGTATAATCCACCTACTTCTTTTAATATTGTTGCAAGATGGTGCTGAAAAGGAGCTTCTTTATTAATATCCAATCTACCAAAAGTATATTGGGAAATAAAAATATTCCATGCCAACCTTACAATCTCTTTTATTCTTTCATTATAATCTTTAGAAATCAATTTTACACTAATAGTTTTTTCCATTTTCATAACCTCGCAATCTTACCCGCATCAGTAAGTTTTAAATCTTCAACTAAATCTAAATCTTCCAATTCTCTAATGTTTCTGTACAACATTGCTCGAGAAATATCAATCTTTTCAGATAAGTCCATTAAAGAAGTAAACTTCTTTTCTTCTAAATAATCCAAAACTTTTTTCTGTGAACTGTTTAAGTTAAAACTTAGTTTAGGAAGATATACTGGTTCGTTTTCTTTTTCTTGTGGAAAATAAATGATTTTTTTTATTCGTTTTGTTCTAGCATAAGCACCAAACAATAAACCGATTGCTTTAGTTTTCCTTCCAGAATTGACGTTAATGTAAATATCATCTTCTTTAGGTTGCATGTCAATTATTTCTACTGCTTTCTTAGCAACTTCAGCAATATCATAAACAGCAGTTTTAATAATTTTAATATCAATAACTCTACCTAAAGAGTTTTTTAACAGTTCTACACTCTTTTCCTGCTCTTTAGCAGGTTCTTTATCAATCAACAGATACATTCTGTCTGGGCCTAATTTATTGGCTGCTACTAGGATAGGATTAGGACTGTACAAGGTTGCAATTAATACTTTTTTCACCATATTATTCTAAAAGTGAGAATCTTTTATAAACTTTTCTACAAATTTGTAGAAAATCTATTAAAAAGTATAATGGATTGACCACTCGCCAGAAATATCGCTTATAAGAATTTCTAGCAAGGAAAATAACTATCAGAACTTCGAAATGCATATTAAATAGTTAACTCTCAGAATTATAAAAAAAGGGGTGATTGAAATGAATACAGAAAATTTTTTACCAAATATTAATTTAAATAAACAGATGAAACAAGCATTACTATTGCAGTTAGTTTCTAAAGAACCAATTAATATATTGTTTGTAGGCGATCCATATAGTGGAAAAACAACGATACTACAAGAGATGGCTAAACAAAAAGAAAAAGCAACATTTTGTGATGGAATATTATTTACAAAAATACTTACACCTACAAATGTTTTAATTAAAGAGACGATGAATAACACAGAATTGCTATGTGTTGATGATGTTGATTCTTGTACCGCTGAAGATAGAATGGTTTTAAAAGATATTCTTAATTCTAAAATGTCAGTATTAGCCGTAGCTAACCCTAAATTTGGTAGGTTTGATCCTTATGATTTAATCAGGAACCAAATTAGTCTTGATACTAAGACCATTTCTTCTTTTGACTTAATCTTTCCATTGAAAGATTTTCCGGAAGAAAAGAAAGACAGAATGTTAGCTAAATTAATGTTTAACAAATCAGAAAATAAATTGTTTGATTTACCTAAAGGACATAAAGTAATAATTAACATAGAACTTGAAGAGAAAATGATTGATTATTATGTTAAAAATAGGGCAACACCAGTTGAAGATTTTGTTGTAATTAAACATGTCTTGAGAACTTTTACTACTTTAATCAAACTAACTAAAGCTAGTGCAATCTTAAATGAAAGATTAACAGCAAATGAAGATGATCTCAATGTTGCTATTGAGATTATTGAATATAGTTTTAATCAGATGACAAAAGATGCTGAAAGCGGGGTTATTGATATTGATAGAATTTCTTCTGCAGGTTTAACTGCTCCAAAAAGAAAAAATGTTAAAATGGTTTCAAAGATTATAGAAGATTTAACTGAAAGAAATGTTCTTGTAGAAGACATAATCGAAAAAGGAAAACGTTTAGGAATAGAAACGGAGAAAATTGAAGAAGCATTGGAACAATTAAGAAGAATGGGAGATATATATGAACCTCACGTAGGTTTTGTAACTAAATTATAAAAGGGGGAATTAAAAATGACAAAACAAAAATTAAACAGAATTTCTATAGCAGGACTAACCATTGAATCAACAGATAGTATTGAAAAGATATCTAAAGTGGCAGATAAGATCTTAACTAAACATAAACAATTATTTGAAGAAAGGGTACAAGTGTTTCAGAACCCTTGTTATTGAAAATGTTACCTGAATATCAAGAAGTTTCAGATGAAAGATTAAAGGAAATGTCTGCAGAAGATAAACTTGCTGAAATAGAAAGAGCGTTTAAAATATTACAAAATACAATTCCACCAAAGCCAGAAGATTTAGTTGATGGGATGTATAAGAAACTTGAACCTCCTTTTAACAAAGGTACTATTGAAAGGTTAGAATTTAACCATTATTTGTATATCTGTTTCGCTGATGTTGTGCAAAGGTTGATTTAGAAGTTTTATTCAACCACAATTGATAAAGGACCAGTATATTCTGGTAATTCTATTGGTTCAATGATTGAATACAACCCATCAATAATAGGTTCCAATTCTGCTTGACATAAACCTGTATCTCTGTTTAAAAGACTTAAAAGAGTTTTATCACTTTTACCAGTAACCTTTACATTTTCAAGATTATTTATGGTAAAATATTTATCAGTAATAGAATCGTACATCATAAAATAAGGGTTTGTATTGACAGATAATACAACATAGATATCATCCCCTGTACAATCAGCATTTTCATACCAAAACAAGTTAGTTTCCATATCTTGAAATTCGTATTCTGTTGAAATTATTCCAGTATCTAATTCATATATAGCAAATTTATTTATTGCGGTATTAAAAACATTAATCTTATTAGAATACCCTAGATGAGTTCTGTCAAGAAAATACCCAACTTCTTCTCCAAATGCATCAACAACTCTTAAAGGTGATCCCATTACACTTTCACCTGGAGGACCCATTAAACCTTCTAAGCCCTGTTCGCCTTTCTCCCCTTTCGGTCCGACTGGGCCTTGTAATCCTGTATCTCCTTTAAGCCCTTGTAATCCAGTATCTCCTTTTGGTCCCTGAATTCCCTGATAACCAATTTCCCCTTTCTCACCTTTCAAACCCTGGATACCTTCTTCACCTTGCGGACCAGTCAAACCAGTTTCTCCTTTTTCACCAGGCATTCCTTGCAAACCAATATCTCCTTTCGGACCTTGAATTCCTTGCAAACCAATATATCCCTGAATTCCTTGTAATCCCATTGGTCCCTGAATTCCCTGAGGACCAGTAAGTCCAGTTTCACCTTGCGGACCAGTCAACCCAATTTCTCCAGTTTCTCCTTTTTCCCCAATTTCTCCTTGCAAACCAACTTCGCCTTTATATCCCTGAATACCTTCTTCACCAGGTATTCCCTGCGGACCAACTTCTCCCTGAATTCCTTGAGGACCTTGTTCTCCAACTAAAGGTGTTTGATTTTCCAAATATTCTACACGTTGTTCTAACTGAGCAATTTTCTCATCATAATTAGGAGGAGAATTATTATCTAAATCGCATGATGGCAATGCTGCACATGCTGCAAATAGTAAAGTAGTAATTGTTTTTCTCATTTTTATTAAGATAGTTTGTTTTTTTAAATAATTATTCCTCTACAACTTCTTCTTCAATTTCTTCAGGTTCATTTACCCATACTGATTTTAGTTCACAGGAATATATGGGAACATTATCTCCCAAATCCTCATCAATGGTAAAAACTAAATTTTTTCCATGTAAAGAAACATATCCAAAAGCGTATGACGGAAACAAATCACTTAATTTTTGAAATTGTTTTGTTTCAAGATTAGCAACATAAAGTTGATCTCCATATTGAGAACCGTCATCAACATGACATACTAAAGTATCTTTATGAAAGCCAGTAAAATATCCGTAAGTGTTCATACAACTAAACCCATTCATCTTTTGAGTAATATCTTCTGCTAAATATTCCTCGGCATCAGAGTTTATGTTTTCAATAGAAAGCAAACTATTTTTTTCTCCTGAAAAATTGGCCACCTTATCAAGATAAACCATTTTTCCATTTGAAATCAAAGGCGCTTCCCCTTCTACAGTAAAGCCAAGTAATTGATTTTTATTAAGATCATAAACCGTGATTTGATTTTCACATCCCCATTTTGGTAAAACAATGAACCCGTCATCCATTAGCAGATTATATAATTCATCGGTACCAAAACAACTTTCATTAGGAATAAATATATCTTGCTCATTGGGTACATCAACGATTAAAATACTATCATCATCAAGACATAATATTTTATTTTGATCGAAGTCTGTACAAGAAACATCATAAGCCAAAAAATTTAATAATTCTTCATTATTATTAATATCTAAAACAGAAATATTATTATATCCGCCTATTTGGGTAGAAAACATTAATTTATTTCCATCCAATTTCAAAGACATAAGCGGTTCTTCATCTGGTTGAAAAGTGTAAACTGTTTTTATATCTCCATTCTCTAAATTTGATACATCTATTGTTATAGGATTATTATTATCATTAATGTAAGCAACATTATTTCCAGAAACGCTTGGTAAAAGTCCATGACCTATCAATTTTATACTTTCACAATCTCCAACATTTTCCCAATAACCTTCAACACATTCTTGAGTTTGTTTTCCTTTACATGGAGATTCAGTTGCACAATTTAATTTTTGAATTCCACCATCATATAAACAATCACAAAGTTCATTAATGGTAAGCATGAACTCTTTTTCAACCTCGCATTTACCATCACTAGCAACTATTTTTAATTTAACCTCAGTAGAATCGTGACAACCTAACTGGCTTGGTCCAATATTACCCGTTTCAGGATCAAATTCTTCAGCTTCTGAAATATCAATCCATTCTTGATCCTCTTCATGAAACCCAAATAGTTGGTAACTAACCAGATCTCCTTCAGGATCAACTGCATTAAAATCAACTTCTAAAATGCCTTTTTCATTAACTTCAACATCTTCAACTTCAGAATCAAAGTATGGACATTGGTTTCCTAGATCTTCTTTGATTTCAGAATAATCTTCTTTAAGATCTTGTTTAGTTTCAAAAGTATCTTCACTATCAACAGAATTATCTTTTGAATGTACTTCTAAAACAGTTTCAACTTGAACATCTGCAGAATATGTTTCTTCTACTTTAGTTTCAGTCTTAGAATCAGAACTGTAATAATTATTAACGATTGTCGTATCTCCACAACCACTTAATCCCAGAACAAGCGCGCCAACACTGGCAACAATTGTTTTTTTAAAAGGAATCCGCTGAATTAGTTTTTCTAACATTTTATTACTCCTCGGGAGAAGTAATATATAAATGTTTTCGAGAATATATGTTAAAACACTCTAATCGAAAAATGATGAAGTTATCAAAATATTAAAATTAACATTAATCAATAACATTATTTTCAGTCTGTTGGTTGGAAACAGAACTAGGATAATCTATAACGGATACATCACCTTGACATTCAAGGTATGCTTTTTTATAACCAGACCTGTCCGCATCACAATCTTCAAGGTTTAATGCAAAAATGATTGTTGTTAAAATACTAATCCCTAAAAGGATCGCTAAAATGATTGTTGTCTTTTTACCCATATTCAATTAACAAAAAAAAAGAAATATATAAATTTATCTAACCTTCAATATCATTTCAGGATCAGGGCAAATACTTAACCAGTAATCTCTTTCTGCAACTGCACAAACGCCAGGAAAATCTCCTTCCTTACCTAACATATCATTAATAATCTGAAAATGTAAGTGCGGTGGCCAGTTACCGTTAACCAGATGAGTACCAATGGTAGCAAACTCTTCACCTTTATTAATCACCTGGCCAACTTCTAAAGACAAAGATTCCCTACTTAAATGTCCGTAAAGTGTATAAAACGTTTTACCCTCATTTTGATGTTCTAAAATTATTGTTGGCCCGTAATCACCTTTAGCATTGTTATCTTGAAAACTGTGTACTCTGCCTGTTAAGGGTGCAAAAACAGGAGTACCGGGAGCAACAAAAAGGTCCATCCCTAAATGGACAGATCTGCTAACACTTAACGATTGTCTGTAAATAATCCGATCTTCGTTATACTTTCCTATTCCCAAAATCCGATAATTATCAAGCTTGCTCTGAATGTACTCACCGCAAATTAAAGGATCAGCAAAATCCATCCCGGCAATTTCCGGATTCAATTCAGTAAAATCAAAAAAAAAATATGTACTGCCTTTAATGACAGTACTAACTTCTTGCCCAATAATCATCTTCCACACCTCGGGATGTACATCACTGCTAAAGATTCAATGTCCGAAATTTCCGGCAAATCTCGATCACCGCCAATCCTAACATGGTTTCTTAAAATTCCGTCTCCAACAAAACCCATGTTACGCATTGCTCTAACTATCGGGGTATGCGCTACTCTACTTTCGTTATAAATTATGTGCGCATCATGCAAATCTTCCATAACTCCCTGGGTACAAGCCTGAACTAAACCTTGTCTTCGATGTTCAGGAAGTGTTGCACAATCACTAAGTTCGTACATGATTAGAGGGTTACCAAAAATGTTTATGTCCGCTCGTTCAGCCGCAGCCATACTAACAATTCTACCTTCATGCCTGGCAACGTAAGTTACTGAATCTTGTAAAACTGTTTTTACATTATCAAAAGTTGGTTCATACCACATGATCAACTCACCGTTCCGAGAATATGCTTCTCCCATCAAAGTAATCGCTTCGTTAACATCTTGATTAGTCGGATTACTTAAACATTGCAAATCATATTCAGATGATATTTCAACCCGATCAGTTCTTGGACTTCTGGTAATAATCTGCTGATACGTATCACTCTGTTCCTGAAACAACATTCCGGGAGTTAATCTTCTCGAATCATTTCTTCCAAGATAAGTCATAAACAACTCTGTCCCGTCAAAAGTGAACGGAATTACCGCTTCAATTTCTGCTCCACGAATACCCTGAAGTAATCTCATATCTACCGTTATTGCCCGGACACTGATTCTTGTTGCACCTTCAGATTGTGCAATATATCTCGCCTGATCAATGTAACCCTGTAATCTTCTGGCAGTAAAATCACCTTCAACAATCATCGGTTCAGTTTCACCTGCAAAACCTTTCACTCGCTGATTAAGGGGATCATGTTTAATTCTGATTTCTCCAATACTGCCTACTTGTCCTTCTTGTTCTTCTTCTATTCTGTCTGTTAATTCCATTTTTTATTCCTCCGCGCTTTACGCTATAAACCAAAAAGCTTAAATAGTATATTTACTTAATGTGAAATAATTCACAAAATGCCAACTGTAGCCCATATTGTAAAAAGTATTATTGCCAAAAAACCTTTCATTCAGGAAGCTCTTAGTAGAGGTATCCTTAACAATGCGGCTCTAGCAGAAGAGTTAACTCCAGTAATAGAAAGAGAATTAGGCAAAAAAGTAAAATTTTCTGCAGTGAACATGGCTATTAGAAGACTCGCTGAAAAGTTAGAAAAAACTTTTGTGTCCAGACCAAAATTTAACAAGAAATCAGACATTACGATTAGATCAGATTTGGTAGCAATTACATTGTATAAAGATGAAATCATGCAAAAAGATTTCAAAAAACTTTACGAAATAATTAATATTAAATCAGGTGATTTGTTAACAATAACGCAAGGTTTTCATGAAATTATGCTTGTTGTTAATAGAAAGAATAGGAAAGAAATTTTAAAACTATTTCCAAAAAGTTCAATAAAAAAAATGATTAAAAGTTTAAGCAGTTTAACAATTAACGTACCGATAGAATCAATTAGAACTATCGGATTATTTTATTCTGTAACTAGATCTTTAACTGCAGAAAATATTAACATTGTCGATATTGTTTCAACATTAACTGAGATGACTTTCATCTTGGATGAAAATGATACTGCTAGAGCATTTGATATCTTGCAAAGGTTAATTAAAGAAAATCGTTAAGGCAAATAACCATCATACTTCTCACCACTTTGATGTTCGTACCCTTTAATAATACTGTCAATTACATTTAATGTAAAATCTTTTACTTTGGGATTATCTAAATCTATAGAAACATATTTTATCAGTTCCTCAGTTTCCTTTAAGTTCGGACCTCCAGGGTTAATAATCATCTCTAACTTTTTCATTTTTACTTACCTAAATAAATATTGAACAATATCGACCCGGCAACCCCGTGCGTATCATTATTAATTTTTGTCGTACTTTCTTCAATTTTACCGGTTAACTCACCGTTTTTATCAACCCGAGTAGGATCGTAAGTACTTCTTTTATGAATTTTTAAGTCCGGTTGAAATTGCCATTCGTAACCAGCTTTTAATTCAATTCCAAAGTCTTTGAACTTGGCTTCAATAGAAACGTACGGGAAAACTTCACCGCCCCAACCTCTGCTTACTGCTTTAGTAATAATACTTTGATAAGTGTTTGCAATCGTGTTCATCTGTGGCCATTCTAAAGTTAACTCTCCACCCTGGTTTAATAAACCGGTGAAAGGTCCTTCAGAATCAACAGAAATGTCTAATTTGGAATCACTTTTAATATAGAAAGCGCCACCTTTAATTCCTAACTTAAAATCCATATAACCTAAATCGTGAAGTTTGTAAGCTAAATCTCCACCAAACTGAACAAGGTAATCTAAATGTTGAGTCCAAGAAGTAGGTGTTTTTCCTAACTGTGCAGGTTCTGATAATAAAGCATGTTCAATCTCAGCATCAAAAGTCTTCTGAGCTTTAACATCACCAAATAAATGAGAACTGCCAAAAGCAACATAAGGACCTAACTTCAATCCATCTTTAGGTAATAAATTAACATCAAACAGTTCAAAAAAATCTACTGAACCGTTAATTTCTATACTAGGCTTGATGTTACCAACTTTTAAAAATTTTCCAAACGCTTTATGATTATTTCCAATAGGCATACTTTTGTTAAACATTTCTCGGTCTTCAGCAAGAAATTCTGTCGTGCCTGAACTTTCAGGAATATGAGCAAGATGAAATCCCAATCCAATTTGGTAAGGTTTTTTAGGAGGTTCAGCCATTGCAGGAGCAGACAACATTCCCAACAAAGCTACCAATGGAATTATTTTTTTAACCATAGAGTAATAAAAAATAATTATACTTTAAAAGAACTATTATACTGGAATATGGATGTTAGAATAAATATGGTTTCATTAGTAAAGCAGTTTCTTTAAGTTTTTCTAAAGAATCAACATTTAAAGGATTTTTAATTTTATTTTCAAAATTGTGATACAACTTAGTAAAATCTAATCCTTCCCCATAAGGAAGATAATCATTATAAAACTTATCTGGAGGAATAAAACCGCTAAAAGGATCATACAGTTCCCAGTTATTATCAGAACCAATCAAAGCCACAGCATGGTTTGAATATTCATTAGTGGTTTCAATATTTTCTAACCAGTCTAATTCAAAATTATCTTGAAAAATTGCGGGTATACCTAAATGTCTAGCTAAAGTAACAAACATTAAAGCTGCATCTGTACAACCAGTCTGATATTGAGAAGTTATAATTTCACTCGCTGACCTTTTTCGGTAATCATTTTTGAAATTACTTTTATCACGTCTAAAAGAGTTTAAATAAAAACTAATTTTTCCAGGAAGAGATTCTCTTTCTTTAATTTGTAAAATGTCTTTCACCGCGTTTCTAATAACGGAATCAGATTGAGTTAACTCTGTTTCTGCTAACCAGTCCAAAGATAAATTTTCAACAGTTTTCATTTTCACAACCTATCAATTAACTTTACCAAATCCTTATGAAAATAATCTCCAGGAGAAACGTTTTGCATCATTCTCCAAGTTTCAACATAAGAAGGTTCCAATCCTTTTTCTTTCAAATCATCTTCAGCTTTAAAACTTGTTAAGTATCTAGCCTTTTGAATCCAATCCTCATCAACTTTAACATAATACTCTTCAATAGAACTTAAACAATCTTTAACTTTATTAGTATCAATCAAAACTACGGGGCCATAACTTTTCTGAGGTAAAGAATTGTTTATTTTACTGACCATAATTCTTCTTGCTTTTACATTACCACAATATAATTTTGCTTGAGATAACTCATGCACAAGTTCAGGTACTTCTTTTTTCCTACTTTCTAATACTTCTCTCGCTTCAATCATTTTCAAAAGGTCATCAGTTTTATTTTCAAAAATGTACGGTTGAGTATCAATAGGTAATCTTAACGTATTCAATTCAACCACTTCAGAATGATCTGAAAAGTAGTCAACCAGTTTTTTAAACTCGTCTTTCAATTCATCAGTATAAGGAGTTAAAGTTTTCATTTCATCAATTATTGGTTGAACTTCTGCAATACTTTTTGGTTCATACAACCCGAACTGTTCCAACTTGATTAATTTCCGAGAATTACTTTTCCAAGCAGGATGATTTTTTCTATAAATTTCTGTTCGTTTAATCACTTCAGCCAAACTGATTCCCTGTTCATCTTCAAAGTTTTCTACTAACTCATATTTTTTACCACGTAACATTTGATTTTGGTAACGGTTAACAGCAGCAAACCCTTGATGAGGATTATCAACTTTAACTTTTCGTTCATCTAAAAAATTTTCTAAATGCATAACTTTACGAACAGCTTTTACAGTTCCTTCAAGTACTTCTTGAAACTGTTTAATTGAATGAGATTTGTAACGTCTTTTCCTGTCAGGTGTTAAAGTGTCTATTAACAAATAATTTTTTACAAAATCAAAATCAGTTTGCATTAGAGTCGCAAAGAAAGTATGTTTTTTTAGTCTACCTAATGGCACAGAAGATTTTTTAGAATCTTCTTTCCAATAATCATCATCCATGAATAAACTTTTAAATATCTCTTGAGCATAATTTAAATCATCTTCATACTTTTGTTCAAGATTACTGTTTACAGTTTCCCTAATTTTTGCAACTTGCGGAATGTTAAATATTTGTGGGATTTCAATCTTTTTAATTTTACCACCCTTATTTAAAATGTCACGAACTTTGCTTAAGTCTGGTCTTGCCAAACCTACTGCAACATTTTCACCATCAGGTAAAGTTAATAAGTATTCCAAATCGTCAAGATAATTGCCAAGAGCAACTTTGGCGTCAACCATCCTTTCAGTAGCTTCATATTGACAAAGCGCAGAAAATAACAATTTTCTTTCATTAACTTCTAACATCAAATAATCAGATTTTAAGTTTGTATACATTTCAACAATTTCTTCAGGAACGGAATTTAAGTCATCTTTAATTTTCCTTCCTAACCAGCCCATTACTGCTCCACCATAATCTGCAGTTAAAGGAATAAAAGATTCTTTAGTTCCTAACTGAGGAGTGTTCCCATAAGTTAATTCATCTATTGCTAAAACTAGATTTTTCAGTTCAGAACTTAAACGTAAATAATCTTTTAATTGTCTTTTTAACCGAGGATTAGAAACTTGGTTAACTAATCCTGGATTGTTAACAATTTCTTCAAGATTATTAACAACATCTTCTAAAGTTTCAGGTTGAGATGCTTGATTTCTTTTTTTAACTTCAGTACTAAACTTTTTATCAACATAAATTCCTTTCTGTTCTGCATTACCAAAAGTTTGAAATAAACTTATTGCCAATTCAATCCCACAATCATAAGTTTGCCCGGAAGGGTTTTTCCTGTTAACAAACTGGTAAGCTTGCTGAGTCATTTTATGACCGGACTTAGAAACAATAACTTCTTCCCTCTCTTTTAACCTAACTTGAATGTTCCGTAAATGTAAACTGTTTACCGCTTCATAAACATTGTCTGTGTGCATGAAATCTAATAACCTTTGCACGTGTAAAGGATTACCAGCAAATTGTTTTGCATCATTAGAAAAAATGCTTACACTTGTTGGGTCTTCACCAAGAGCTTTTTCAATTCTTTCATAAAGTAATGAGTGTGGTTTTATTTCCATATAATAATAGAAATTAAGTATATTTTATAAATCTTTTGAGCGTTTACTACTAAACAATAGCACATTACAATGAGAATCTTTTTATAATAAGCTTACTTTTACTTAATCATGTACACCCTTAAACAGATTCCTGAAGATTTTATTGTAACTGAAGTTAGTAATTTAGAACTTAAAGAAGCAAGTAGATTTGCTTATTTATTATTAAAGAAAACTAATCGTAACACTTTAGATTGTATAAAAGAAATTGCTAAACAACTTAAACTTAAAGAAAAAGATCTTGGTTTCGCTGGGAGTAAAGACAGGAACGCAATAACTTCACAATTAATTTCTGTAAAAGGAGTTTCTAAAGAAAAAATTAATAAAATAAATTTGGACAATTGCAAAATAAAAATATTAGGTTATGGTAATAAACCAATTTCTTTAGGAGATTTATCTGGAAACAAGTTCGAAATTACAATTAGAAATTTAGATGAAGTTAATATTCAAGAAACAAATTTTGTTGCTAATTATTTCGATGAACAACGGTTTTCAATTAGTAATGCAGACATTGGCAGACATTTGGTTAAGAAAGAGTTTAAAGAAGCGGTAATACTGGTAAATAACTTTAAAGCAAACGAACATTTGAAAAAAAGTGAAAATGATTTTATTGGCGCTTTAAAAAAATTGCCTAAACGTTTATTGATGATGTATGTTCATGCTTATCAAAGTTATTTATGGAATGAAACATTAAGAATTTATTTAGAAAGAAACAGTAAGGTAACAAAAAAAGTAAAATATTCGTTAGGCAAATTTATTTTTGTTAATGAAAAGTCAGATTTAACAATTCCTCTAATCGGTTTCGATGATAGTTTAGTTACCAAAGAAACAGAAAAAATCATTGCAGAAATAATGAAAGCGGAAGATTTAGATTTTTCAGATTTTGTGATTAAACAAGTTCCTGAACTTTCGTTAGAAGGAGATTTAAGAGATGCTTTTGTTGAGATTAAAGATTTAAAAGTTGGTAAAACAGGAAAAGACGATTTAAATTATGGGAAGAAGAAAGTTAAAGTTTCTTTTGAGTTAGGAAAAGGCAGTTATGCTACGATGGTTATTAGGAAAATAATTAATTAACAGTTATAATTTCACGATTCTTTAATTTTTATATTAACATCTTGAACAGTTACAGAAATAATTTTAACTTCAAAATTAAAGGTACCTTCTTCATATTCAATATTATCAATAAAAGCATTTTTTTTCATAGTCTTAGAATTTCTAATTCTAGCCCCACCAGAACCAATGCTAAAAATTTGATCATATTCTTTACCTGAAGGAGAAATTAATTTTGTTCTGACAGAACCACGGCCTTTAACAGATTCTAAAGTGATAATCATTTTATATAAGTCATGGTCTGGATTAAGTTCTAAATTAAAATTCATTAAATCACTATCAACTGTCTTAGTTTCCTCATAAATAGTTTCTTGAAACCAGCCATACAGAGTACTTACTGTTATTAGTCCTATTAACATCAATAGTGAAACGGCAATAGTTATTATTTTATCTTTTTCCATAATCTAATTTTATGATTATCCTGGCAGTTATAAATTGTTGTAAATCTTTAGTACTATTACAGTTGTTAGGAAACTATTATCATTTTTGTAATCTTTTCAGAATTTCATATGCTTTTAAAACATATTCTTCTTTTAAATAAATCAAAAGTTCAGGAGTTGCAGTTAATAATTCACTAATGACAATTTCATTAACTGATAATTCTCTTGTTATTGTTGAAAGAATTCCTTTTTCTTTAATCGCTTCTTCTGGAAACATAATACTAATTTCTGAGAGGTTTGATAGCTTATTTTGTAATTTAAAATTTTCAATTATATTTTTTACTTTTTTTTCATTTTCTTTATCTAAAAAAACTTTAACTGAGCTAGAACCTACTACTATTTTGAGCGTATCGCCACGGTCGTAATTAGTGTTCTCAATTAGTTTATACAACTTCTTTATAAGTTCTTTTTCTTTTTGAAAATCAAGAATAATTATGTTGTCTTTAATATTAATTTTAGTTTTTGAAAAAAAGTCTTTTGTGTTTTTTGTTATTTTTTTAAAGTCAAACCGACGTAACATAGCAATTACTGCTTCTAGTTGATTTGATTTTGCAATTCCTCCTTTAATTAAGTATCTGGCAAGAGACCTTCTGTTAATTAATTTCTCTTGATAGCAAGTTTCTATTTCTGGCTTTTTACTAAGGAATTGTCTAAATTCTTGTTCTATTTGTGACATTTTAATCAAATATGGGCCTAATCTTTATAAATATTTCCATTTGTGCCATTAAATTTAAGTAGAAGTACCTGTTTCTAAACTAGATGAAATGCGACCAACAAACTAAAGTAAGTACTGAATTTTTCTTTGATAGTTGGCGTTAGAATTCTATCTTTTTAATTTAAAATAATAAAAATAAAACTTATATAAATAACTCGGAGGAAATAAAATGAAAAATTATGTTATAGGGGCTTTACACTTTTCACCAATGATTGGGTATAAAGGGTTTGAAAATTACGATAAAATACTTGAAAAAGCAAAAATAGATTTGAAAGCATTTGAAGAAGGTGGAATAGGTGCGTTGATACTAGAAAACAATTATAATTTTCCACACCAGACAACTGATGAAACTAAAGAAGCAGTTGAAATGATGACTTATTTAGTCAAGGACTTAATGAAAGATTCCGAATTATCTTTTGGTATTAGTGTTTTGTTTAATGATTATAAATCTGCATTAAAGATTGCTCATGAAACAGGTGGTGATTTTGTTAGGGTTCCTGCATTTGTTGATGACATTCGAACAAGTTATGGAGAAATTTATTCAGACTCTAAAGACGTTATAGAAACTAGAAAAAATCTTGGTGCTGAAGATGTCAAAATCTATGCTGATATTCAAGTTAAGCATGCAGAAATGATTGATAAAGAAAAAACAATTGAGGAATCGGCTTTAGAAGCTATAGCTCAAGGTGCCGACGGATTAATTGTTACGGGTAGAATTACGGGGGATCCACCTAAATTATATGAATTAAAAGAAACTAATTCTTTAACCAATATTCCTATTATTATTGGAAGTGGTGCAACAGCAGAAAATATTAAGAGTTTATTTTGTTATTCTAATGGAGTAATTGTGAGTACTTCTTTGAAAAAAGGTGATGCTATAGAAGGAGAAGTAAACATTAAACCATATCACCAAGAAATTGATTCGCAGAAAGTACGTGAATTTATGGAGGTTGTGAAAAATGCCGTTTAGAGAAGTAGGATTAGATTTAAAAGATAAAAAAAATGTTGGAGTTGGTATTGACGTAACACAAAAATGTCAAGCTCAATGCCCTACTTGTTTTTATGAAGAAATACGGGAGGGAGTCAATGAAATTTCTTTTGATTTGTTTAAGAAAATAGTTGATGAAGCTACAAATAATAATTTTCAAGAATTATATTTGTTGGGCGGCGAACCGGCTTTACACCAAGAGATATTTAATTTTATAGATTATGCGGTTGCCAAAGATAAGTTTGACCCTTTGATATTGGTAACTAATGGGCTTAAACTAGCAGATGAAACTTTTTGTCAAGAAATTGCAGAGAGGGGAGTTTTTGTTGCTGTACAAAGACATGTTATAGGAGATGGTAATGAAGAAGTAAAAATCCAAGATCAATTGATGGGGATTCCAAACACATTACCTAAAGTTAATAAAGCATTTGAAAATATAGAAAAATATTTTGATTCTAGTAAAGTAGCAGTTCAATGTTGTATTACTAGACCTGTTGTTGAAAGTGAACAACTCTTTAAAGTATTTGAATATGCTAGAGAACACGGTTTTGAACAAGTTATTGAATGTACAAAGGCTAGCGAAAACTTTCCAAGAGGAAATCATTTAGATATTACCCTTCAAGAACTGCTAACTGTTTACAGAAAACTTCAAGAGATAGATAAAGCTAAGTATCCTCATTTAGCTGCTAAGATTTTAACACCTCAAGCATATGGGAAAGTGTGTCATATGCCTGAAACAGGGATTCATGTTTTAATTAATGGAGATGTTATCCCTTGTGTTGGTCAGCAGTATGTATTAGGCAATATTATGAATGGTGATAAATTGTTTGACATATTAAAATCAGATCAAAGGAAGTTTTTTCAATTTCCTGAAGATAGAATTGAAGGACATTGTAGTGAGTGTGATTATATAGTAGATTGTACTGGCGGTTGTAGGGGCGATGCTTATTATTTAACTAATTGTTTTAATGCTAGTGCTGTACAATGCCCACAATTATATGAAAAAGCAAAGAAAAATCCTCTTGAAATTAATGATATAATTCCAAAAAGTTGTTCTGGATGTGCAATGGAAAATGATAACGGGTGCGGTATTACTGTTGTTGGGGGAGGTAAAGACAAAGGCGCTTTTAATAGAGATCGCACCCTAATAGGTAACACTAGAAGATACTTTGGCCGAGAATTATTTGAAGATTATTCTTCTATTTCTAGTCGTTTCATACATGAACCAAAAAATATTGGCTTTATAAAAAAATGAAAACTAAAACTCAAATCAAAGAAGCAACAATGAAAACTTTTCCATTACCTGTAACTTTAGTTACTTCAGTTGATGGAAATGGAAACCCAAATATAATAACTATTACCTATGTTACTGGAGTCAACGAAGATCCACCGATGATTGCAATTGCAATTAGGCCAGAAAAGTATTCAAATAAAATAATTAAAGATTCAGGAGAATTTGTTGTCAATGTTCCAACATTAGAGATATTATCAAAAATAGATTATTGTGGTACATTTTCAGGAAAAGACGTAAATAAATTTAAGAATACTAATTTGACCTCTGTAAAATCTAATAAAGTAAAACCCCCATTAATAAAAGAATGCCCTATTAATATTGAATGTAAAGTCACTAAGATAATTAATTTACCAAGTCATGATTTGTTTGTAGGAGAAGTTGTAGCTTTACATGGTGATTGTTTAAACAAAAGATTAGATTTTGTTTTAACAACATTTTTGGATTATCATGTTATTGGGAAAAAGATTGGAACTGCTTTCAAAGAAAATCAAAAAATTTGTGACTATGGTGCTCTTATTGATAGATAATGAATCCGAAAACTTTACAACTTTTAACACATCTTAGAGAGAACTCTAGAGAAAAGCTTACAAGTATTAGTAAGAAAAATAATATCCCAATCTCTACATTGTTTGATCTGTTGAAAGAGTTGCAGGGTGGTTTGGTTACTAAGAGTACTGTATTGCTTGATTATTCTAAGTTGGAATTTGATTTTATTTAAATTTACAGCTTGATTAGGAAACTATTAAATACTTCTAAATGATTCTAATAACACTAAAGAGGTGAATTATAATGAAGAAAATAGTAACAAGTGTTCTCTCAACAGTTTCAGCTTTACCATTAGTTCTCGCTGAAGGTCTTAAGAACAAAACTGGTAGTTGTGGTTTTTATGGAGCAAAAGGTGGACATTGGATGGTCGGCTGGGGTTTATTAAAAATATTGTACGTTGCGGTTGCCGCTTTTGTTGTTTCAGCAATATTTTGGTGGACTTACAAATGGATCGTTGTTGGTAAGAAAGCAGGAAAAAAGAAAAAGAGGTAAATCAAAATGGGACTAGTACAATTATTTAATTATAAAAAGAAAAGGTTCACTTTATTAGATGTGGCTTCAGACGAAATTGCAATGTTTGCATTAGCTTTTTTGATTGCTAAATATTGGATTACAGTAACATATTTAGCTTGGTATTGGTATGTAATAATATTTGTTGTCTTTGTTATTAAACCAATGATGGCAATGTTAAAAAAATAAAAAAAGAGGTAGAATAAAATGAATCCAATGGAAATAATTGCTTTAGTAATTGCAATTTTAACTTTATTAAAAGCGTTAGTGTTTTTGTTTAATCCAAAATGGTTAGCAAAAATGTTAGAAGGAATGCACAAACATATTACTTTGCTCGGCGTTTTTGTAGGTATTGTTATTTTAGCGTTAGGAATCTATTTAGGTTTACTCCTAGGGCCAGTTACTTTAATAGTAGCATCGTTGTTTGGAATGATGACTTTTGCTTTAGTTTTAGTAATGTCTCCAAAACTATACTTAAAGTTCGGAAAAGAAATTCTTAAAGAAAGAAAAAGGTTAATTCCAGTATTTTTAATTTGGGGAATATTATCTGTCTGGACATTATGGGTTTTATTCGGTTAGAACTATTAGTTACTGGAGCACTACCGCCAATGGAGGCACATTTTTTCCGCATTTTAGGAAAAAATCATGGGTGCCGTGCGTAGTGCTCATGTAACTAAGGCAATCCAACACATAGGGAACATTTATATATTTCTTTTTTTTCTTTAATTTAAAATGAGCGTGATCTTATATACAATTGTATCTGTAATTATTGTTTCTCTAATATCATTACTGGGTATATTATTCTTTTTATTACAAAAAAGAACGTTAAAAAAAACTTTATTATTTCTAGTAAGCCTTTCAGCCGGCTCATTGTTTGGTGGTGCATTATTACATTTACTCCCGGAAGCGATAGAAACTTCTGGCTTTACATTAACAGTTTCTTTATCTGTTCTCGCAGGGATTTTAGTATTCTTTCTAATTGAAAAGTATGTTCACTGGCATCACTGCCACGATCCAGAATGTGGGGGACATAAACACCATTTAGTGGTTATGAATCTAGTTGGAGATGGTGTCCATAACTTTATTGACGGATTAATTATTGCTGTAAGTTATATTGCCAGTATTCCTTTAGGTATAGCTACTACCATTGCCGTTATTTTACACGAAGTTCCACAAGAGATTGGTGATTTTGGAGTTTTATTATATTCAGGATTAAAAAAATCTAAAGCTTTATTTTACAATTTACTTTCCGCGTTAGTAGCAATTATTGGCGCAGCCATAGGTTTATTATTCGCTACAGAAACATTCATCAGTTTAATAATTCCTTTCGCTGCTGGCGGATTCATTTACATTGCCGGTTCAGATTTAATTCCAGAATTACATAAAGAGTGCGGTCCTAAAGATTCTTTCTGGCACATCTTTGCTTTGATTTTAGGAATCGGCTTAATGGTCGTGTTGAAGTTTATTGTTTAGGATTTATTCTTTTTAGCATGTGCAATCAATTCATTCAAATATTTCATATTTTTATTTTCTTTAACATTATTGATTTTCGCACTGGTTTCTAAAAAATGTAAATGATCTTTTCCCTCTTCTTTACCTTGTTTCGTATGCATATCAATAGCATAATCAGGGATTTCAATTTTTAATCCATCTTTTCTTTTAATCTTTAAATAATCATAGATTTCACTAACAATTCTATCTTTCTTTGCTTCACAAAGAATTTGAACTGCTTTAATAGCTTGCATATCTCTATCCCATACTTTTGCTTCTTTTAATTCAAAATAAGCGGTTTTAAGATTTCTGATAGCGTTAATTGCCCCTACATCAGAAACATCTTCAACAACAATCACTAACATTCTCTCCCAAAATTTATTGACAAATATTTCTCCCGATTCTAATAATTCTATGCAAAAAAAAGAAGCATTTTCAAAGTTACCTTGACGAATTTCTTTTTGTAAAGCAGAAATTACTTGGTCTGCTGGATAGTCTGAAATTGTACGAAGTTCTGAAAATTTTATTTTAGAGTCCATAATAAGTCCAGATTTTTTAATCAATATAAATATATTGCTTTGATTTTAGGTATCGGCTTAATGGTAATTTTAAAGTTCATCGCGGTTTAAAAGAATTTTAGGATCATATTCATCATGAACACAAACTTGGTTTCTTCCCTTGAATTTAGCAGCATAAAGGGCATCATCTGCTCGTTGAGCCCATTCGTCTCCATCCATAATTCCTTGTTCTGTCATTGCAATCCCGATACTTGCTGTCCGTGGATCTGCTCCTTCAGGAACCCAAATGTTTCTAAATTCTTCTAACAACTTGTTTCCATACTGTCGAGCGCATTCTAAATCTCCACGGATAATTATTGCAAATTCATCTCCACCCTGCCGGTAAGGTCGAACATCTTTACTTTCCATTTCCCTTAACATTTTTCCAATTTCACTAAGGACTTTATCTCCCGCTAAATGACCATAATTACTATTAAGCTTTTTTAAATTATCTAAATCAATATTAATTAAACCTTGAGTTTCGCCAGTAAGATGAAACCTGTTCATGTATCTATCCCAGTCACCATGAAATTTTAATTGGTTATATAATCCAGAAACTCCTTCCCGATTAAGTTCCATCATCCTCACAACTTTATCAGCGACAACCCATTCAGCAATTTTTTCTAAAAACTCTTTCTCTTTATTAGAAACTTTTCCTGTTTCGTCAACTTCAATATCTTTTAAATCTTCTAAATCATAATTTACAACCATTAAACCTTTAAAATCTTTCAATGCTAAATTGTTAGAAAAGCTTGAATAAGAAAAAGTTAACATGTGGTTAGCTCGAGGATATCTTGCAAGAATATGGTTCAACGGATCAATTGGCCCAATCATTAAAGCACTACTTTGCGTAGTATCTTCAAAATAAGCTGGTTCTCCTTCACGTTTAAAAATTTCTTCCAATAAAACATTATTAACTTCAAAACCTAATTCTTTATCTAACAAAACTTGAGGAACATCTGCGGCTGCTACCAGTTTATATTTCTCTCCGTCTTTAGCCCACATCCTTGTTCCCTTATAACCACGTTCACTTAAAGTATCTAAAACAAGTTCTAAAACTTCACTAGCACTATCCACTTGGTTTGCTTTATATCTTAAACTTCTAAGAATATCTTCTCTTCTTCTTCCGGTGATATCACTATCACCGTCTTTACCAAGGAATTTTACTACTGTTTCCAGTTCAAATACATCACGAGGAACCATAAACCAGAAATTGCTTTATTGGTTTATAAATCTTTTGGTTTTTATCACTACATAATGATAAAAGAAAAAGAAAAAATTAAAGTTGAAGCTCTTCAACCACTTTTTTAACATCAGCATAAACAATGTCTGGAGCGGGCGCACCGTCAACATTTTTAATTAATCCTTTGTTTTCAAAGTAATCAATCAAAGGTTGAGTTTTTTCTCGGTAAACATTAAATCTTTCGCGAACAGTTTCCGGCTGATCATCGTCACGTTGAATTAATTTACTATCACACTTATCACAAACATTTTCTGTTTTTGGGGGAACATATTTGATGTGATAACCAGCACTACATTTTGGACACATCCTTCTTCCAGAAAAACGTTCAACAACAACTTCTTCAGGAACTTCTAAATTGATTACGGCAGTAATTTCTAAATCAGCAATAGCTTCAGCTTGCGGAATTGTCCGTGGAAAACCGTCCAAGACATAGTTATCTTTCCCGACAATTTCTTCCCTCAACATTTTAATAACCAAATCGTCAGGAACTAAATTACCGGCATCGATGTAACTTTTAGCAATTTTTCCCAGTTCAGTTTCTTCTTTAATATTTTTTCGTAACAGAACCCCAGTAGAAATTTGTTTTAATGAAAAATCTTTTTCTAGTCTTTCTGAGACTGTACCTTTGCCAGAACCTGGCGGACCAACCATAATAAGTTTCATTTATAATCACCTAAATGAGTAAAAATGGCGGGGTTTAAAATAGTTTTTGGTTAAGATTGTGACTACTTGAGTGTGATTATAGAAAAAGTTTATAAAGTTTCAATTCCAAAAAAAAAAATGTTAGAAAAAATCGTTGAAACTAATCATCCAGAAATGAAAGTTAAAGAACATTATAAAGTAGAAATTTTGGAAAAAAATGTTGGAATTCCATCTTCTGTCTCAATAATTTATGTCCATGATAGGTACAAAAAAATTGATTTGGATCAAGAGATAAATTATCATGACATCATAGAGGGAGAAATGGCCCTCAACAGAAATGAAGAAGTTTGTAAAAAAAGTTTCACTTACACTTCAGTAGCTTTTTTTAACGTTAGTAGCGGCGAACTGGAAAATATTTGTTATTACCAAAAAGATTATCGTGATTTTAAAGATTGGAGCAGAAATTTTTCTCGAGAATTGTTAGGTCATCATTTAACAGAAAAGCAAAGAAGAAAAACTTATCAAAAAGCAAAAACAGTTTACCAACAATTAGATCAAGATTTAAAAGGTTATCAAATAACTGTAAAGGAAAAAGATGAAGCGGAACTGATCAGAAATGCGTTTCAACAAATTCTTAAAAATAAATACTGTCAAGAAAAAGTTTGTAAAGAACCTACAACAAATGTCAAGCAAGAAGTTCAACAAGTTGCAACGGTAATGACTCCTTCATACCAACTGGGAGGAGGGACTAGGAGAAGAAGAAGAATTGTTAGCGGCCCAGGTATTAGTGGACCCAGTAATCATCCTCCACTTCCTGGAATTGGACCCGTCGTCAAGAAATAAAAGTTTTATTGATTAAAAAAAAGTTATTCAAATTAATATGACTATATCAAATGAATATTCAGATATCGAAAGAGTAATAGTTTCTTCAGGGGAAAATATACCTGAACAACATAACATCGGGATCCCTGTTAAATGCCCCGAGCCGAAGGCGAAAGTGCAACGTGGTCGAGGATTTCGAAGAAATCCGAAGAAGTCGAGTCTTGGAAACTAAAACTCTCCAATATTAACTTTCTTTTTATGCTTTTTTAATTCGTGATGATCTCTTGGATGCGACTTTTTAAATTCTTCAATAGTATAAATCTTATCTCCTTTAAGATGAACAACACCATTTTTTGGTAATTTACTCAAATGAGTAAAAACATTAACTACTTGTCCATCTTTGAATATTAAATGAACGCATCCATCAACTTTTTTTGCCATAGTTTTATAGAATTAAAAAGTTATATAAATGTTTCCAAGACTCGATTGTATTTAACATCCGAATTATGCGAAGTCGTTTAAGTTGCGTAGCAACATTAAACGATTTGGGTGTAGTGGAGGGTTGTTACGAGTGAGCATTTTCTGTTACAGAAGCGATTGACACATCCAGTTTTATCGGCTATTACAGCGAGATAAACTTCTGTATGCGAACGGAGTGGCGACCCGTAACGAAACCGCATAATTCGTGTTATACTCGTCGACCTACGAGCAAACATTTAGAGAATTACAGCGACTTACAGAAGCGGGTTCTTTCGATTTAAACATCCAGTTATACAGCGATATGTTTGCGGAGTGGGGAGACCAAGATTTAACTCCGAAGGAGATTAAATCGCAGAGTTATTTCAGTGCCGATGCTTTAGGGGCTGACGTAGTTTTTTGAAATGGATTGTTAATTTAGATAATGAACAAAGTGAAAGTAGAATTAGGGGGACAATTATAGTTTTTAGCGTAGCGTTTTTAGTTTAATACATTTAGTAGGGGGAGAAAACCATGAGAATATTTATATATCACTTTAATTTGTTAGTTAATAATGAAACCGAAAGTCATTATTGGTGTTGTAATAATCTTAGTATTATTTTTAATCTTGGTTGGTTGCAAAGTAGATTATTCTGATGAAGAAATAGAAGCAGAGATGGAAAATCTTACTGATGATGAACTTAGTTTAATTATTAATGAAGCAAATCAATCAGAAGCATTAACTGGCGAAGCTCAAAGGAGATATTCTCCATTTTATAAGAAATATCAAAAAGCGAAGTTTTACAAAATTAGTCCTCCAAGAAAATTCCGGATTGCAAAACGAGTTTTGACATTACGAAGTATTGACAAAGATGGATGTTACTTAAAAATAAATGATGAGAAAATTTGGCTTACATCTTCTAAAAATGATTGTCGGAGTTTATTTCTTGCAGAATCATTTGTAGGAAGACAGGATTTGTATAAATTATTTGAGTATTTTGGTTATACTAACATTAATAAAGAAAAAGTTTTGGATTTAAGTAATTCTTTAAGTGTTTATTTTAAGAAGAATGGTTTTGATTATTTTTCACAGATTGAGAATAAGTTCTCTTCTACTTCTTGTAAAGAAATATCTTTCTTTGGAGTGAAAACTTTTTGTTTTAATGAAATCCCTTTGGTAAAGGAAAATAATCTAAAGTATGTTATAAAATACCTCACAGTATTAAAATATACAAGTAAATTAAATCATGAGAATTTACTTACAGACGAAATTACTAATGCCTATTCTTTTGTTTTAAATAATGAAATAATTTATTATGATGGATCCAGTCCTGAAAGTTATGGTGAGAATATCGTTACTATAAAATGTGAACCAGATCAAGGTTCTGCAAATTTTCAGAATGTTGATGAGGAAGATAGAGTTTATATTTGTGAGAAAATGATGACAGATAATTCTGTTAATGGTCCTCAAAGATTATTCTCTGCTTCTATTATTTACCATGAGGCTGTTCACAAATATCAACAAAGCCACAGTTATGATATAAAATGTAATTATGAATTAACACAATCTGGAGAACTTCAGGGAGGAAAAACAGGAGATAGGGATTTTAGGAGTGTTTATGGTGCTCACATAAATCTTCTGTTTTCAATGTCGCAGAATAATATTTTAACTTGTGATTATAGAATATTTGCTTTTGATAAGGCTGAAGAGTTAATGAATAATAATTTATGTCAAGTTCCAAACAAGCCCAGTCATGGTTATCAAGTTTCGTGTTCCTAATGGTTTTCTCCCCCTCAGTTTAGTTTTAAAAAATGTCCCCCCCTCATTAATCCATTTCAAAAAATTTGGGTCGAAGTGAAACGTAGCCGTTTAGCAAATGTTATAGATAGTTGCGTAGCAATTGTCGTCTTTGTTTTATCCCCGCTAAACGAAGTCAGTCCCGTTAAGAAGCATAGGTTTATCTTTACGTGCAGAGGTTTATTTATCGAGTTTGGAATAAAAAAACACTGCGTTGTCGACGTAAAGGCACTGAAATAATTGAGTATAACGTCGCGATTATCCGAAGTGCTTTAAGTCCGAAGGACATTAAAGCATTTTGGAGAGGAACGAATTTTGCTTGGCAAAATAGCCGAAGGCGGTCGTTCCGAACTGGATAATCGCTGTTAAATACTTTTCCAGTTACGAGCGAAGCGGAGTTCTGGAAAATTGCGTCCGCAAAGTAAAATTTCCATTTCCTATTAATTCGACCGCAGGGAGTGTATATGTGCGAAGCACTAGGGGAGTTCAGTTCTATCTAGAAAGCGAAGCGTTACATCGAGAACAAGTAGTTAGGGGGAGTTCGTTTCATCAAAGCCGAAGGCTTTTTTGTTAATAGATCTAGGGGAGTTCCGTTAGTTTAGATTAAGGAGAAATAGGTGTTTGTTTTGATTACCTTTATAAATTAATAAATTCTACTATTATTTCATGCATAAAAGAGGACAGATAACGGTGTTTATTATCTTAGGGATAGTCATATTGATATCTGTGTTTATTTTATTTTATGTAAAAACCGTTGTTGAGAAATCTGAGATCGAAACAGAGCAACAAAAATTACTCGATTTTCAGTCAAAAGTGAATTCTGTAAACTCTTTTGTTTCTTCGTGTTTAGATAAGATCTTATTGAGCTCTGTTGATGTTGTTGGATTAAATGAATCTAGAGTTTCAGGGTATGTTAAATCTAATCTCTCAAAATGCATTAATTTTACGATTTTTGAAAAACAAGGACTTAATATTTCAACTGAGTCAATACAAGCCGATACTGTAATAAGCAATTATTCAATGTCAGTTAATGTAGGTTATCCCATTACAATTAGAAAAGAGTCACAAACTTCTCAATTGAATAAATTTAATTCCAAAATGTCATTGATATCTCATATTAATTTACATACAGACCAAGATGGCTTTGTCACTCAATCGGTATCAGTACCTAATGGTGATGCCGCTTTAACAATCCCTGAAGGAACTAGAGCCATGGATCAAAATAACAATCCATTAACATCAATAAGTATGAGAATTTTAGGAACCACTTATCCAATTATTGGATTCTTTAAATATGACTTCAAACCAGACGGGGCAGCTTTTGAGCCGCCAATCATTCTAACAACCGATTATAAAGATTCTGATTTGCCGGAGGGATTTCATGAACAAGAATTAGAAGTAAAATACTTTGATGAAGAAGCAGACGAGTGGATTTCTTTACCAAGCAATATTGATGTTGTGAACAACAGATTGATTACAGAAATAAGTCATTTCAGTGAATTTGGACCCGGGATTACTGATGAAGAAATGGATCATCAAAATCAAGTTTTTATAATTTCAGATAAAAACTGGAAAAATGTTCTTCAATTAGTTCCTTTAACTATCTGGACAAAAGAAAATAAAATCAACAAACAACCCTTGCTAATAATCCACGAAGAAGATAACGGTTTTGATGCAGATTCAATAATCCATTTCTTACAGCAATATAATACTGAAAAAGTAACTTTAGTTGGTGAAACACCCTTGGGATTTGATAATTTATTAATTAGTGACACAGGTGCAGGATTAAATCAAAACCAGATTCAAAGAATTGATCCAGAAACAATCATTAATTATTGGAGCAGTTATGATACAGTTGTTTATGTTAATGAGGATTATAAATCCTCTTTGCTAGCATCAACGTATGCTTCTTTAATAAATGCGCCTTTCATTATCAAAGGAAGTGTATTAGATAAACCAGATAATTTTGATGGCAAAAATGTAGTGCTGATAGATATTGATTCCTGTCCAAACAATGCTACTTGTGAAGAAAGATATGATTTGCCGAAACTTCAAAAGAAGTTTATCGAGCTAACTAACACGGATAAAATAATTATTGTTAATCCAAATGATGTTAATGTACAAATGCCAGAAAAATTTCAAACAGAATTAGGCGGAAAGATTTCAAAACCATTTAACTCTTTATCTTTAAGTGCCCCTTTGTTAGCAGCAGGTAAGCATGAAATAATATTTTTTCAGGATGAGATTGAAGAAGGAATCTTTTCTGATGTTGATAAAAAAGTCATATCTCTTGGCGATGGATTTAGTGGACTTTCTGAAAATGATCTTAAAAACATAAATACAATTTTAATTTCTAAAACTTTAGAAATACGTAACAATCTTCTTTCAAAAATAGATGCTTTTTTTCCCGGAAAAAAGCCAGAGTACTTAACTATAATAGCAGATCCCAATAATATTCCTGCATCTGTATGGTATTCCGGCAATATACGCGATGATAATAAGGAGCCCTATCAATTTAGATTTTCAGCAGACAGGTTCTATGCTAATAATTGTGAATTTCCGCACGGAAAAGCTAATAATATTTTTGGACGTGAGAAATTTGTTAAATGTCAAGACGAGAAGCTTGAACTGAAAACAGGAAGAATATATGGAATTACTTTATCTGATACCTCTTCTTACATTATGCGTTCTTTGTTTTATGATGAGCTTTTCTCAAATACTTATGGAGATGATGAATATACTGCAGTAATCTGGAATGATTTAAATTGGGAAGAGGATGAGAATGCGGGACCTGATCTTTCAGCTACATTTCCTATGTTGTTGAATAATGCTAAAAATACAGGATATACAACAGAATGTCAAACATCAAATCCACTGGAGGGTATTACTTGTAAATTTGATGAGGGAAGAATAAAAATTGATTCATTAAAAGAAAAACAGTTTATCACTTATTTTGGTCATGGCTCTTATTCCTCGGCAGGAGTTTCATCAGACAAAATACCAAAACTGGACCTCCCTTTTGCTATAACCTGGGCATGTCATACAAACTCTTTTTACTCGGGAGCAACAATTAAAGCTAAAACCTACAAACTTCCCCAGGCAACAAAAACATTTGGTATGAATTTCTTAAGAAAAGGAGGATTAGGCTATTGGGGTTATGTGATTAGAGGTTTTGGAATAAAAGGTGCTGGCGAACCTGCAGGATCTACAAATAATGCTGCTTTATACTATATAACTCAATCCCTATCTATGGGTGAAGTTGCCATGAACATTCATCATGATTATGATTATTTTAAGATGGATTCCGAGAAATACAATGGAGAAGGAAAACAAATTGGTGAAAATAAAGCTTTATTCCTAGGCGATCCGACATTAACATTAAAATCCACTAAGAAATATCAAAAATGGGGCAAGGTAGGTTTCAAATGACACGAGCAATAGAAAATATTAAGATAAAGTTCATGCAAGTGATTTTTTTGTTAATACTTGTTTCAAGCATAGCTAATGCCGAAATTTTAATCGATCTTAATATTTCTGATTCTTTTAAAGAAGGAGAAAGAATACATTTTGATTATTCTATTAATTCAGATGAAAATCTTACAATCAGTTATTTATCATCAATTGTATGTGCCCATATAGCAAGTTACGAACCTGCACCAATCTTAATAAACATTTCCACAAATGAAACTTTTAATGCAGGGTATTATTTTTTGATGGTAGATGAGAAATTTGAACCCCAAAAATGTACTGCATTCGTAAAAATTATTGAACCCACTGAAATTATTGTTGAAAAAGAATTTGATATAAACGTCTCTCCTTATCTTGATTTTGGGTTGAGAGCATGTAAAGATGAAGATTGCCAATACATATCAAAAACATTTATAGTTAATGATACTATTTTTATTTCTTATAGTCCCACGCTATTAGAATCAGACGTAAAAGCAAGGTTAATCAAGCCAAATGGGGATGAACAGGTTCTTGATTTACCGGTTTTATTTATTCCCGAACTTATTGGAGTTTATTCTTTGAATGCTACGGTTTATGAAGAATCATATAAACCTGCTCAAGATGTTTCTTCATTTGAAGTATTTGAAAAGGAAGTTTCAATTCCAATAATACAAGATTGTAATTTAAATTTAGTTTGTGATAGTAATGAAAACTATAAAAGCTGTCCGCAAGATTGTAAATCTGGAGGAAAAGATAATTATTGCGATAAAGTAAGTGATGGCATTTGTGATCCTGATTGTACTTTTGAAGAAGATAAGGATTGTCCTAAAAAAGAGATTAAGCTTGTTGCTAATGAAACCAAAAAAGAAGAAATTGAAATAGTAGAAGAAGTTGATAAGGAAGAAGAAGTTCCAAAAGAAGAGATTGAAGAAGGAAAACCAATAAAGAAAGTCTTGTTTGGTGTGCTTATTGGCGTAGGAATTATTATCTTACTGATATTTATATTGATTGTATTTTTTAGAAAGAAGAAAGTTAGTCCAGAGACTTAGAGAACAAACGCCCAAATAGATTTTAGGAACTCCCCCTATTGAAATATTAAATTCTTTTACGAAGTAAAAACTAACTGTCCGAAGGACTAGAACTCCCCTATTTTTGTTGTCATAGAAATGGAAATTTTATTGTATTTAACATTGGATTTACACGAAGTTCTGCGAAGCAGAATTTGGGTGGAAGAAACTGCAAGTTTCTGTAACCGTGTAAATCTTGTTAGTTACTCTCGTAGAGACGAGGAATAGCTGCAAGCGGTTTTCAC
>Ga0233430_1000502_pt1 | contig 71910 bp, 54 predicted proteins | sample SI_118_April2016_2_FD_179883 | JGI IMG/M metagenome (GOLD analysis project Ga0233430, IMG submission 179883) | Seawater microbial communities from Saanich Inlet, British Columbia, Canada - SI_118_April2016_150_MG | ecosystem: Environmental > Aquatic > Marine > Inlet | place: Canada: British... | reverse complement strand
GGGTACGCCGCTTCAGCACCTCCAGTCACCCGGAAGCACTGGGCGCCTGCTACGGGGCTCTCTGGTGATTACCCCGACCGGACTTACACCGGTGAGTCAATGGCAGCTTACAAGGCACACGGTATGGACGTGTTAGCGGAAGTGAGCCCCACCCAGTACGTCAGGATGGAGATTGATCTTGACGAATCCTCCAGTATCAGGTACGGAATGCTGACATCACTTGGTCCACCGACGACTTCGAGTCCAGTGTCGTTGAATCCACTCGCACTATATCATATCGCCAGTGAATAAGCATTTGTTCCGCAGTTTCTCTGATAGCATATAGCCAGCCACGCAGAGCATCAATACCCCTTTTGCCCGTTCGCTGTACGGCCAGGTTGAGTGCCCATTCCGACCCCCTATCCTCTAGCGCGCGACCTAACCCAATGTCCAGATCGCCTACTAGAAAAACCAAAAGTGGATTCAGTGGGCGTAGAAATTCACACAACGTTCCCGTGAATGACGTGATAGTCGCGTCAGAGCAACCAGCAGTGGATATCCAATCCCAACAGGGAAGAATGGAGTCGACTACCCCAACTTCCGGCAACTTCTGTTCCAAATCGTCAATGAAGGCCTGGCACGAATCCAACAAAGTTTCTGTATTTTGAGCATGACCCTGTTGGACCTGCTGGACATACTTCTGGAAGGCAGTCAAGTTCCACGCTTCCTCTTCGCGAACGAGTTGAGAGGAGGTTTGAGGGGGAGTGAGAAGAGGGGCCGAAGATTAGGATAACGCAGGGTTAAGCTGCGACCAGATCCACCGTTTGCATTGAACAACTGATCCAAACCAGCGAATCACCTATCCAGCAAAGAAGCACCGATGAGGCCGCCAGCTCCAACCCATGTTATGCATATTTCAAGTACCTTCGGGATCCAAGCCCCTGGCTTGTGCCTCTACGATGTACTCTAGCTGCGCAAGCATTCAGCGTCGCATCCCCTGCCTGTTGTGTTCGAGGTCGTCCGACCAATTGATATTACCGTCGATGGCGACCTGCAGACCCCAAGTAAGCTGGAATGCGAACGCTACCCACAGTAGGTGTGCTTCACGAATCACTTGTCTGGATTGCAAGTCTGGCCCTCCTGCCTCTGAGAGGGCAGTCGTATACACTGCTGCCCACCTATCTCGATCCGGCAGGCCTCGGCCCGAGATAGGTGTTAACTGTGGCTCACCAAGAAGGGTCATCAGGTTCACGCATCTCGGGGCCCACGCCGTCAAGTGCATGTCGATTCCCACAAGGGTGCCATCGTCACGCCAGGCAGGATTCAACTCCTCGTTTATGAGGGCCTTTGGCATATCTGAGATCGACCTATGGATGGTCCGCGCGAAGCTCTTCAGGGAGTGGATTTCCTTCTCCTTGGTCCGACAGAACTCCTCCAGCTTCTCTCCGATTTCTGATCTCGCGGCGCAGGCAAGTAACCCACTAAACTCCTCGACTCGGTCGTCTATGAGCCACTCTCCCCATTTCCTGTCATCTAGACCGATCTGATCTACAACTCTCTCAGGAGTGGCATTGAATCTCGCTAGGAGAGAAATCCAAGCCGAGATCTCGTCTTCAGAGTCGTAGGAGATCCCGATTCGAGGAAGGTATTCGAGAAAGAGTACTTCCCTGTCTTGTTGGTCCAGATAGTAACCGTAGAGCTCTGGGACCGGGAGTTTGCGCTGCAGGAGTGCATGGTACACGTTCGCCTCCCGCAACCCCTGCTTCATGCGCTTGATGTAGCACTCGACCTCGCCTACCACTTCCGATTGCGAATGAACTGTTACCCTACAGATCACCTTGTCGCCCGCCATCCCAGGCGGCCCCATGAGGGGCCGTGATTCCTCGATGGCTACGTGTTCAATAGGTACACCGAAGTATGGTTCAAGGGCTCGAATTGTCTTGCTGACATCCAGGGCGTTCAGAAGCTCGGACACGCATCGACTCCTACGTCTCAGTTTGGCACTGTGCGCTCTGCATAACAAGTGATTATACTGCCTGCTCGCTAGCATACCCCAGTCTACACCGTCTGCCCACTAGGATATTCCACTCGCATCAAGATACGAAATCCAAGATACATCAACCAGATATAGAAATGGCTCCCTCGAAAGGGAGCTAATACGCAAAACCCGTGTTTAAAACGACGATCGGTTTCAGATGCGTTCTCTATGTCGCTCAATGACGATCTCGTTGTAGAAACGGTCTGAGAAGGAATTTGACGCAGATGACGATCGAGATTCTCTCAGCTTTTCACCGATCTTATAAATCCCCATCCCCCCACCCTCCAGCGCGATCGTACGGGTTTCACACGGGCACTTGGGATGGGGTTTTGGAGCTTATTTACGCTGAATTTTCTGAGGTACCGAAAGTGTCGATGGCCAAAACTATGACCTGCACAGGAACAGTGCATGCGTACAGAAGTCATTTTTAATGAGGTATACAGGCTGTTTTTTCCAGCCTTCTTGGTTTTAGCAATGGATGTCGAAGACATATTGCACAAATAAGGAGGTGGTGGGTATGAAAAAGATAATGCTCTTCGCGATTCTGGCTTACTCTATTGGCTGCGGGGATGGAAAAAACCCGGTGTCATCTACCGATGCCAATCTAGAAGCAGCCATACGCGATGCTTTGGGCAAACCCAAAGGCGAGCTGAACCAGGATGACCTGGCGGGATTGGACAGCCTGGATGCCTCGAGAAGAAATATTGTCCACCTGACAGGAATCGAGTCATTGACCCACCTGGAATATTTGTTCGTTTTCGATAACCAGATCAATGATTTGGTCCCTCTGGCGGGCTTGACTCAACTGAGAATCCTGGAGCTGGGGAAAAACCAGATCGACAATGTATCTCCCCTGGCGAGTTTGACTCGACTGCAATACGTAGGCCTGGGGTCCAACTCTCTCAGCGATCTGACTCCCCTGGCGGGACTGGATCGACTTTCTCTCCTATCGCTGCCGATGAACCAGATCAGCAATCTGACTCCCCTGGCAGGACTGGATCGACTGACTGTCCTGGCGCTGAGAGACAACCAGATCAGCGATCTGACCCCCCTGGCGGGTTTGATCAAATTGGCAAAATTGGATCTATGGCACAACCAGATCAGCGATCTGACTCCCCTGGCAGACCTGGACCAACTGACTTTCCTATTACTGGGGCACAACCAGATCAGCGATCTAGCCCCCCTGGCGAACCTGGACCAACTGGAAATCTTAGCCCTGGAGGGCAACCAGATTAGCGATTTATCTCCCCTGATGGATTTGACCCAATTAGCGAGCCTGAACCTGAAGAGCAACCCTCTCAGTCAAAGCGCCGAAAACGAGCAGATACCGACTTTGGAAGCGCGGGGAGTAGAAGTATCTCGTTGAGTTGGCCCCGATCCTGCCCGACTGAACAGACCCATCTCCAATTGTGTGGAGTTGGCTCTTCATCGACCTTGTGAATGGATCCTCCGCGAAATCTCAGACGCGTCTCACTATTCGCGGAAACACTCACCCCCACTCCTCCTCCAGCGCGATCGTACCGGAAAGACACGGGCACTTTTGACCTCATTTTCGCCGTGTTTCAAAGAGAACCCCCGCCAAATCGCTCCAGCGGGGATGGTCAGGTAGCGGTTGGGCACGACACCTATTCTTGAGGCATCAGCGGGGACGAATGCAAGTGGACGACCTCCCACTTGCCACTTTGCTTGACCCACACGAGGGTGTTCCGACGCGTCGTGGTCTCTGAAGTGCCGTCTGGTTCGGTGACGGTGAGTTCTGGAACAGGGAAGTAATCATCTTATTGGAAGGTTATGGGAAGATACGGATATGAGATTGTCCTGGTCAAGGAAAACGACCCAGGCCAATCGAAGAGCACTTTCATCTCCCAGCTAATCTCTCCCCCCAAAACACAAACGGCCGATCGACGAGCACGCCCCTCGACCAGCCAGGGTTGAATTGGTGAATACTCCAACGCGTTGGAGTATTCGCGGAAGCACTCACCCCTCCCTCCCCGTGCACCATCGCTGGCGAGATATACGCGTGGAGGGAGTGGAGATGAGAAGGGTAGTAGGTAGAGCATCAAGTCGCTATTTCTTTATACCACTCCGTGTGCTGCCTTTCGACAACGCATACGAACGCCTTCAAAACCGCATCATCCGAGCGACCTATCTTTTCATATTTCTCATGAAAACCGTCGCATACCTGGGAAGAGCTCCAATTCTGTCGGGTGACAAGTGCATCGTAGCTGTCGGCGAAGTGGGCTATTCTGCCTTCAATCGTTAACTCATCGATAGAAAGACCCTTTGGATAACCCGTTCCATCGATATCCTCTTGATGCTCAAAAGCGAACACGGCCGCTTTGGGAAACAACGGCAATACACATTCCAGAAAATATCCGCCCAGGGGAGCGTGTGTCCTTATGAATAGCAGGATTACCTTTCGATTGAGCTGTTTTGTTTCTAGCGTTTCTGCCAAACCATTTACAAACAGCTTCCCGATATCATGGAGTTTGCCAGCCCAATAATACGAGCCTAATTCATCGTCTTCAATCCCCAATTCCTTGGCGATAGCTGACGCATTCCTGCCAACACGCTGGGAATGTTCACCAACGCCAAAATCCCAACCAAGGGATTGGTAGGCAGATTGAACACAGTCTCGAAACAACTCTCGTGAGTGAAGCAATGCCTCTTGATCCATTTCATCGAAGATATCCGTCATCATTCTTTTCGTTTGCGAAAGCAAACGCTCGAATTCCTTCGTTCGCAGAGAAGAGGCCAGTTCCGCAACATGGGTACCGTAGGGTTTTATCGTGTTCGCAGTCAGGTCCACTTTCTGCTCTGCTAATAGGTGCATACCATACTGATATATTGACGTAGCTGCCTGGATTATCGGCTCACGAAGAGATAAAAGATCTAATGTGTTTCTCTTGGACATAGGGAAGTTTTCAGGCTTCGACCGCCCATACGACTACGGCCTGTCCTGTGGGTGGTCGGGGTTGGTGGGAACGGTTTGTAGTGAGTAAATTGGTCGTGCTCATACGTCAACCTCTGGTAATCGACTGGAACGCGGTCTTCGACCGCCCATACGACTACGGTCGGATCGCGTGGGAGAGAGTGGGGGGAGAATTCAGGATTCTACTTGCAGGACGACAATCGTCTGATCATCCCCTTGAGGAGTTGAACCAGAGTTAGCTCAGAGAGAAATCACTTCTTGACTTACAACCTTCCATTAGAAGATGGGTTTTATTTCTCGTGCGCTCTGTAGATCAGATCGCCAGGCGGTTCTTTCAAATAATCTTTGCAGCGATCCTGATAGAGCGCAGAAGGTCCGTCGTTGGGATCTTTCTGCAGAGCCTTAAAGAAAAAGTTCAAGGCGCTCTCGAAGTCAAAGCGCTCGTAGGCTTCCATGCCCTGTGCATAGAGCTCGAGCACCTGGTAGATCTGAATGTCGAGTTCCCCTTTGCGACCCAATACTTCGTAGGCGGTCACTGCTTCTTCCTTGCCTACGACCTGAATCAAGTCCAATTTGCGTGTCTCTACCTGGTCTCTTACCTGTTCATAGATCCGATCATTTACCATGATGTTAGTTCCGTATATCTTCTGACCGCTTTCAAAACGGGATGCCAGATTAACGGTATCGCCCATCATGGTGTAGTCAGTGCGATTCTTTGAGCCCATATTACCCACCACCATACGTCCCGATGTTAGACCCATACGTACCTTCATGAAGGTCCGACCTTCAGATTCCCAGTGATCCTGCAACTGCTGTAAAGCGAGGGGAAGGTTGGTGTCGATCTTCCAGCGGTCTCGCAGTTCGACGAGTCTGCGCTGTTGATCGATGCTGGCCATACAGGACCGCATCGCATGGTCTTCGAAAAAGACAGGTGCTCCAAAGAAAGCCAGGATGGCATCTCCTTCGAACTTGTCGATCGTCGCACCATATTGTTCGAGAATGTCGCACATCTCACTCAGATATTCATTGATGAAGTTTACCAGTTCCGTAGGCGTGAGATTCTCGGAAATGGCGGAAAACTGAGCAATATCAGAAAAAAAGGCCGTCATCACGCGCTCTTCGCCACCTAGCTGATCGACCATCTCTGGATGGGTTATGATCTCGTCTACCACGGTCCGGGAAACGTATTTGCCAAAAGCACGTTCCACGAATTCAATCCTCTGCTGTTGCTCTTTGATCAGCGCCCGTTCGGCTTCCTGAAGTTCGGCAGTCCGGGTGGCAATCGTGTTTTCCAGGCGCACCCTCTTTCGGATGGCCCAGAAAGGGAATGTACCTATTATCGCCGTGGCGATCAGGCCTTCTGTCTCCAACATGGAGAAAGTCATACCAAACAACACCAGGCAAATGAGGAAAAAGAGCACGGACATCCATCTTTTGCTCTGGTATACGGGCGATTTGATAGCAGGCAACTCGTCCGCTTTCGCCGCCAGCCTGAGGTAGATAAGGGACGCCGCAGATAGGATCACCGCCATCAGCATGATACTGAGAATACCACAGACGGTCGGGAGGAATGTTTGGGAATCATCCAGTGCCGCAAGAAACCATACGAAACGGAAACAGGCGATAAGAGATCCAGAAAGAGCAGAAACTATGGAGAAGGCTTTCAGGTAATAGGTAACTCCGCCTGGAATGTCTTTCTCCACTTTGAGATAGATCCAAGGACATGAAAGGGAAAAAAGAAACCAGATAGCGACAGAACGGAACGGATAGTGCGCTATAATGGTTGAAAACGCCTCTGGATTTTTTGAAAAAGACAGCAAGTAATCAACCCAACTCTTTTCCTCCCCCAATACTTCAGGCAGCAGGATAATTATTATCCCGCAACCAGCCAAAGCGAAAAACATGGCCAACGCAAGCATAATCGCTGACCTTTCATGATCAAAGAGAAACCTCTGAAGATCGCCTACTTTTTTCAATGCGCCGTATTCAAAGGACATATTGAGAACAAAGAAAAGGATGCAGTACATGGTCCCTAGAATAGCGTAAGCCAGTATAGGTCCTATGACCGCTTCATCGAAATTTCCTGTCCATATCAGGACATAGAAATAGGAATAAATGACCGGAAAGAAGGGCGCTATTGCACACGATCTGGTCATCGCGTGATAGTAGAAGTAGTCTGCATACGGAGATTCGGAACGGAGAAAACGAAGAGGCAAAACTTCACTGATCAAAGACATTTTAATAAGAAAAATAAGAGCCGCAAAACCTATAATTGCCGGTGGGTCGAGAAACACAGATACATCCGCAATGATGTTAAAAACGAACAACAGAAGAAAAGGAATGGAGAACATCCAAGATTTGATACGGTTCATAACCATACCTCCGAATTTTTTCATCCTCAGATATTGGGGATCCGCATTCCTACCATCGTGAGAAATGCTCACCATACGACATCCCCTCCACAGCCAAGCAGCAGCAAGCTGGTTGGTTAACTCCCTCTTCGACCACCCATACGACTACGGTCTGTCCTCTTCAGATGCCCCCAAGATACGAAATCCAAGATTCGTCAACCAGAAACAAAAATGGCCCCCTCAAAAGGGAGCCGACATGCAAAATCCGTGTTTTAATCGTCGATCGTTCTCAGATGCGTTTTCTCACTCACTCGCTGAAGATTTCGCGTGAGAATTCGTCTGAGAAGGGATTTAATGCAGATGAAGATCGAGTTTTTCGCAATGCTACCTCTCAGCCATTCCTAACCAGAAATCTGAGTAGTCGGTAATAACTCCATCGATGTCACATTGGGTTAAATGCTGGTACACCCTGTGCTTGTCCGTCTGCTGTTTATGGTCAGTGGGAGTATCCAGATGCAAGGCGTTGACCTTTACGGCTTTTTGGTGCGACTGGGCGACAAAATCCGAATGGATCTGTTCGTGGGGTAGTTGGATGATACGGCACCCGAGGGAAAGAGATTCTTCAATGAACTTCAGGGAATTCCGAGGTTGAGGACCCAGATAGCATCCTCGAATTCGTGGCTCTATCTGTTTTGCCCGTTCGAGAGCGGGACGTTCACAGGAAAGAAAAGCGGTCTGTAGCACTTCATGCTTGATTATCTGATCGACCACGTATTCTACTAGCTTTTCCCAAGAATCGGATGTCATCTTGAGATGGATATTCAGCTGGATGGACGATGGGATAATGGCGAATGTTTCTTCCAGAGATAGAAATTGTTGGCCGGTAAACTCTTCCCCAAACCACTTCCCTGCATCCAGATCTTTGATTTCGGCGAAGCTCATCGCCTCTACTTGGCCGGTTCCATCAGATACACGATCTATCGTTGCGTCATGAATGACTACTCCTTTTTCATCTCGGGTAAGATGGACATCCAGTTCGATCCCATGGACGCCCAGCTCAACGGCTTCCTGAAAAGCGATCCTCGTATTTTCCGGATACTTCGTTCTATGTCCCCTATGGGCAAAAACCTGTAGCACGTTTCCACTCCTCAGTTAGAAATCACAAATTCCCACTCAATTTTGGATCTCATGCAAAGCGCTCTTCAACACTCTCCCCGGCCTAAAATGCGTCTTCCTTTTCTTATTCCATCTTTGGCCAAGACTATATCTCCGGCCGTCCGTTGAGGTGGCCCCGAACCTTGGCGATGTTCATCTGCATTGCCAACTTTCTGCGTCGCCTGCATCCGGTTTGTTATCCGTGATCAGTTTCTCCAGTAAGATGAGTGCGGATCGACGCCATTTCCTCCGCAGTTACTCCGATCGAGAGAAGATAGTTCTCCACTTGTTTCCCAACGTCGTCTTTTCCATCCCCAAATGGCAACAGAGCGCTGAGCAAAGACTGGAACAGGTCTGACAAGTGAGATCTCTCCCCCCATATAGTCAAAGAAGACAACTCGTAGTCACGAATCAGAGCGTCTCTGTCCAGACCGAGCAACGCGTGCAGCAGGAAGGCAACCGTACCGCCTCTGTCACAGCCTCCCCAGCAATGGAAGAGAATTGGATAGGCAGAAGGATCAGAGAAGACCTTGAATATCTGCCGATACTTCTCACGGCTGTCATATGCAACAATGTTCCCGTACGGGCTGATTGGAGTATTGATCCACTTCACCACGGTTCGATCCAACACTGCTTTGGGATCCTCATGGCTTCCACGCAGATCAAGATCAGTGCGAATGTTGAGCTCTTCAATCAGGACCTTCCTGCCCTCATCGGTAATATCAACGTGGCCGTTCATTTCCGAAGAGCGATATATCAATCCTTGTCGAATGCGTCGATTCCCGGGCAGGCGCCAGCCTCCCATATCGCGAACATTGGTTATACCTGGGACACATAGCCAACGAGGTGTTGATGGGTGAGTTGTGAAGGCCCACACCGCAGATACAGCCAATACGGAGTCGTTATCTCTCGCGATCACTTTCCAGAAATACCGGGTCCCTATCTGCAGGTTCACAACGCTGCGGAATGGCTGGGCGATATCCTTGAGGACCATGGGATCTTCAAATGCAGTGTCTTTCGAAATGAGCAAGTCATAGACCGTGTTTTCCGATGACGCCCGCATATCTTCCCAGGCAAAGTGCACGGGTTTGGGAATACATCGATCACCAGAAATCACCTCGAGCGCATCCCATTGAAAAACATCGCCAGCCGATTCTGTTTGCTCAGAGGAATCAAGGACTGCTTCAGATTTCTCCGGCCATTGAAACGCCTGTAGCTCTTCGGTGCACGATTCGTGTTCCGGTTTCAGTAATTGGATGGTCTCCATTTTTCTGACAACTTTCATTTGAGATTAGATAAATGAAAAATGAATAACTAAGAACAGTAGATATAGGTAGTTGCTCAATATGAAGAAAAGATATTGCTTGTCGCTAAATTTCTCTGGTTTTTCTGTAAACCTGTGGAAAATATCTTTTTTAGATTCAGCTATTTTCATTTGAAGTCTCCATGGTCACTTTAAATTTCTCTTCCCCCTACTCCCACCCCACACCCACCCTCGACCGACAACAGACGCAACCCTGGATGGGATGGGGGTGAGGGTTGGGCTTATTTGCGTTTATCTCACATCCGCTTCCCTAAAGGAAAGCTCTGGATCGTTTTCCATTGGCCTGTTTCCGCGGACCCCATACGACCGACCAGACTTACCTCTGTCAGTTGGAAACTCGACAGGTCCTCCAAATCCTGAACCATATGCTTCGCCCGATTCAACTCATCTGCACTCAGCCCGTAGAAGACCGTCATATGAGGATGGTAATCGGGGCCAGGTTTATCACCATACACATCCGTCACAAGAGGCTGGAGCGTGTAGTACAGTTGATCATGTAGAGAAACCAGCTTGGGGGTGGATATCAGATTCAGGCCGATATGAGGATCCCCAATATGAATGCTCTTCACCTCGATCTGTAAGGGAGATGATTCACAGGCGGTCTCTTCGATTCCCTGCTTTATCTCATCTATGGACGTAGGATCGATGAAGGAGCCCTTGAGCGTTACATGGGGAGCCATTTACACAATCTTTTACAGACTCTAGATATTTAACTGCCGATCATGCATGCCTTGTTCAAAGCCTGGTCCAAGTCGGCAATGATATCATCAGCATCCTCCAATCCGACAGACATCCGGACATAACCCTCGGGTATACCTTTACGCGGCTCAGGCCATCGACAATAGAGCAGGGTGCCGATGTCTCCCAGAGATACCCACGGTCTGCACAGTTCGACGGAGTTTTTGAAAACGTCCGATGCCGCCTGGCCCCCGGCCAGGACAAAACCGACCAGCGCTCCGAATCCGGTTGTCCACTCTTTTGCCGTCTGGTGACCGGGATCATCATGCAGGCCGGCATAACGAGTCTCGGTGACGGCGGAATGTTGAGCGAGAAACTCGGCCACCTTCTGTGCATTGGCGCAGAGTTGCGCCATGCGTACCGGAAGTGTTCCGATGCCTCGGAGGATCAGAAAGGCGTTGAGAGGGCTGAGTACGCCGCCGTAGATGTTGCGCGTCCGGCGCAGCCTGGTGATAAAATCTCCGTCAGGGGCGATAACTACTCCGCCCAACGCATCGCTGTGGCCGCAGAGAAACTTCGTGGCCGAGTGAATGACTACGTCCACTCCCAGTTCGAGAGGGCGCAGGAGCGCCGGGGAAAGAAAGGTGTTGTCCGCCACCACCGTCGCTCCTGCCTGGCGGCCCAGGGCGGCGACATGCTCGACGTCTAATACATCGAGCCCTGGATTGCTGAGCGGTTCGAAATACAGCACTCGGGTCGGTTTCTGGAGGGCGGTTTCGAGCGCGCGGGTGTCACGCATATCTATCTGAACAGTCTCGATGCCGAGTTTTGGCGCTTCTTCCAGCAGAAATGTGTCTGCCCAATCGTATACCGACCGGTGACATACAATCCGATCCCCGCTTTTGACCAGAGTGAGTAAGGTCTGGGTAACGGCGGCCATGCCGCAGGCGGTAGCCACCGCCCCTTCTCCCCCTTCCAGGTCTGCGACGCTCGCCTCCAGCGCCTCGATGGTGGGATTGCCGCCACGGGTGTAGTAGCCGCTGGCCGTCGAAGCCATGTAGATGGGCATGGAGGCATGGACCGGGTCGCGCCCCGCATGGATCGCCCGGGTATCGAAGCCCTGGTCATGGTTCTCGGGTAAATTCGTATGACTATCTTCGCCGGTCATGAAAGGTCCTCCAGGTAGGTGGTCCACCAATCTTCTTTGTCCGTCCGCCAGGTCTCATTGTCTTCCTTGAGCCGCGCCTCGACGGCAGCTAGGCGAGCGAGAACATCTTTGTCGACGTGAGCGTCCGTTTCCCTTCGCGCCAGGATGTCTTTAACGCGCTGGTGCGCCTTTTCGTAAGCGTCCTCATACGAGGACTCGATTCTCCCGCAGAAGTCCGAGTAGTATACATCCCGCTTCATAAACTGCAGGGTATGCTCGACACCGAGGTAATTGCCCCCGAGACTGCTGGACTCTGCGATGGCGTCCAGGGCTAGACTGTCGGCATCGGTGGCTATGCTCCCGGTGATCGAGCGTATCTGGTTGATCAATTCGTCCACCATGATCAGATGTTCATAGCTGATCATGAGCGTGGAGTCCAACAAAGCGGTGGTAATGATATTTCCACCCGCCGCCGCGCCCATGTAGAGGCCCACGGCGGTTTCGGAGAGTGCGCGTGCGCCGGGCCGACGGTCGGACGTATTGCCCGGCGAAATCCGCGTGGGCAGACCGTAGAGGTCGGCGATTTGCACCACCCCCGCATTGAACAGGGCTGTCTCAAAATTGCCCTGTGAGATCTCCGCGTTGCGCAGGTCCATGGGTGCGCTGACGCAGCCGTAGACAAACGGCGAGCCGGGGCGCGCCAACTGGGCTAGGATCAGCCCGGCCAGCACCTCCGCGTTGTGCTGGACCAGTGCGCCGGCCATGGTCACCGGTCCGGTGCCGCCCAGCATGACTTCCGGAGAAACGTGGTTCCAGTCGCGTTCGCTGCGGGCCGCATGGATGATGGCCCTTGCTTCTGCGGCCTTGTATTGCAGGGGACTCTGTGGGTTGACCCAGGGAAAAGAGACACCTTCCTTGAGCAGAGACTCGGTCGCAGCAGGCCCTTCGAGAATGGCATGACCCAGCACCGTGAGTCTGGATTCCTCATGACGGCAATTGCGCGTCCCCAGAGGAAGCTTCTTGCGCCCCGGGATCGCACGGGCGCAAACCCAGCGCCGCAGAAACAGCGTGCAGGCATCGAGTGTGTCGTAGGACGCCGCCACAGACTTGCCGATACCCCGCTCCGATGCGGTAAAGAGATTACAGCAGTCGTATTCAAAATTCGGCAGGCTGTCGAGCATCAGAAGCTTGTCGGCTACGTCAGTCTCGAGGCAGTTGCGACTTGTCCCCTCCTCGTGGTCGTGGATATAGTAGGCATTTCCGATCAGGCCGAAGTGCGCCTCCCCCTGCTTGACACTGAGCGGCTGTGCATACCCCAGTCCCGGGAAGAAAAGAGACAGCGTGCTGCGGTCCGGCACACTATCCAGGATATCGGCTACCAGTTCCGGCGGGAACCGTACGCGGCCATCTTCTATGCTGCATCCGTTTTCGGCAAAGAGCTCGTGTGCCTCAGGACAGTCTTGGAACCATACGCCGGTCTTCTCCAGCACCTTCAGGGTTGCTTCGTGAATGCGGTTGACGTCCTCAGCAGATAGAACTTGCAGCTGCATGACTGACCTTTCTTGCCGATGCCAGGAACCGGCATGCGATTTCACAACAATAACATTTCTCCATTTCGTCATACCTCCCGACTCTCATCGCGCGTATTCCACCCCCCGGCAAGCAAATCATTATTATCTGGCGTTTCGCTTTCATCCCGATACATCGGATCAAGGACTAGTGGAACTACCAGCCCTGATCCCTCCAGGCCCGTCGGCCGGCATGATTCGTCAAGACCTGGTAACCATAGCCGACCTATGGGAATCCGATAGATTTGAAAGCAATTTGCTGGCGTGGTTGGTGCTGTGGCGACTGGCCAGGATTGCTCGCAACACGAGTAGGACTCAGCAGGATGCGGAGACTGCGGTACAAATGACGCTGCTCCGAATCCGCGAGACTATCGCCGACCCATCGCTGACGCCCGAGTCGCTTGCGCGAGCTGCCGGCTTCTCCCGACGACGTCTGGACCAGTTGTTCACGCAGCAACTCGGCAAACCGGTGTCTGCCTATATCCGGGCCCGACGAAAACAGCTTGCAGTGGAGCTCCTGTGTCAAACTTCGTTAAAGATACAGGATATCGGAGCGCAGGTAGGCATCCGCGATCCTCACAGTTTCAATAAGTTCATCAGACGAGTGTGCGGCCTCAGCCCGACAGCCCTTCGAACTTCAGACTGGATGGGCGCGGTGAATTCGCAGACCGTCCAGATTTAGTTCGCGCATTCTGCACGCCCATCATACAGACCAATCGCTCGTGTCACGGCATCTTCGACATACTGAGATCGATCATGACGACATCGGATTACTTCAGTCCCTCCGGTAGACGAGAAAGTCAGGTCGGTACAGGACTATGCGCCTGGAAGACTCCAACACCTTGTCGAAGACCTGGCGCTCTGGGTAGACGCCGTCTGTCGCGTCCAGGACACGGTCTACATTCCCGACCAGACCTTCGACTCAGCTTGCTTCAGCGACATGATGCCTCCCGGTTTGCCTTGAGCAGTGATGCGGAAAGTCCCATCTCGATTTGCGTGAATGGTGGCCTGTACAAGCTGCCCATCCTTCCACTCAATATCCACCTCAAACCCACCACGCGCGCGCAGTCCCTGAACCGATCCATCCGGCCAGGCTTTAGGAAGTGCCGGCAGCAACTGGCGTCATTCTGAAAGTCGAGCTATAGAGAAAATCTGAGCCACCCCAAGATACGTCAACCAGAAACAACGAAGGCTCCTTCCAAAAGGAGCCAGCATGCAAAATCCGTGTTTTGACCGTCGATCGTATTGAGATGCGTTTTCGCTCTCATGCGATGGCTGACCTACTCGACAATCTGCCCCCTCAACATGAGTTAATCCGTTTTCGGATACTCAGAATATAGTAGCGAGAATCCTCCTTTTAGGAGGTTATAATGGAGGCTGAGGGCTGTAAAATAAAGCTCAAATATGAAATCATCTTACACTGACCGATAGGTCGCGTTTTGGCAAATACAGATGGGTTGATTCAGATGGGTTGATACAGCCTGCAGTTCTTCCACAGATCAAAGATTCCGCCTCTTCTCCACTCCATAGCTTTCCGCCGTCCGCAGGAAAGCTTCGATGTTCTCCAGCGGCGTCTCCGGCATAATTCCATTTGACGCCGCCAGCAGACACCCCCCATCCTCGTGGTCGCACAGATCGATCATCCGCTTCGTCCCGGCTACTACCTCCTCCACCGTCCCTCCAGGCAGCAAATACTGGATGTCGATGCCGACGTGGAAGGTCATCCTACCGCCGTATTTCACGGTCATATCCGACAGATCCATCGGCGGATCTTGCATCGGGTGCAGGGCGTCCATACCGATCCTCACCAGGTCGTCCATGATCGGCTCGATCGCTCCATCGGTATGGAACCAGAATTGCATATCGCACTGATGACAGTGATCGACCAGTTCCTCGTAGAACGGCAGATACAGCCTGCGAAAATGTTCTTCCGAAAACAGCAGGTTCGTCTGCCCCCCCAGGTCGTCCGAGGTGAAGTACCCCTGCGCTCCGACCGCCGCGTACTGATCCATCACCTTCTTGTGGTAGTCGGTGAACGCCCGCAGCAGCCGTTTGACCCGCTCCGGATTCGCCACCATCTCGCACATGAAGTCCTCCATCCCGAACAAGAACCACGCCCGCTCGAACAGACAGAAGAAATCCCAGGCCAGCAGATACCGATCCGGATTTGCCGCCGCAATCTCCCGCGCCCCTGTAAAGTAAGACGGATCAGATGGGTCTGGAGTCGACTCGATGAATGGATCTATCAAATCGGGGGAACTCACCACTAACCGCGAGGTGAAACCCTGAGCTCCCAGATCTCCCCGATCCTCCTCAATCGCCCACTTGTAATCCTCGGGCGTCCCCTCCGGCGCCTCCGTATTCCCCGGCGCCACGTAGTGTAGCGAGACGAAGTCGTCCACCACGGAATCGTTCAGCGCGCGGAGTCGCTCTCCGTATTTTTCGATCGTTCCGTGGTTATAAAACTTTGCCCATCCGAACGGCACCCTCGGGATATCCCCTCCCCTGCGCCCTATGGCATTGACCATCTGCTCCCGCGTCAGGGGGGCGACTGTCGCTGTCTCCATCTCATCCGCCTCCGCTTGTAGCGGATTCTGCGTCCTTTTTTCAATAAACCGGAATTCATCAAAGGATCAACTGCAAACCCTCTCAGCTCTGCTGCGTGAACGCCTCCAGAACCGCCGCCGCGTTCAACGTCGGCGTCTCCGGCTGCAGCGCCTTTGCAGGGGACAGGATGTATCCCCCTCCCTTCCCCATCTCGGCACAGAGGCGTCCCACTTCCTCCTTGATCTGCTCGGGCGTGCCGAACGGAATGGTGCTCTGACTCCCCAGGCCGCCCCAGAACGTGAGTTTGTCCCCCCACCTCTCCTTGAGTCCGTACGGATTCATCCCGACCGCCTCCGGTTGCACGCTCTCCAGCACATCCAGGCCGATCTCGATGAGATCGGGGATGATATCGACGATCGAACCACAGCAATGGGTGACGACCTTCTTGCCGCTGTCGTGCACCGCCTGATAGATCTTCGCCCACCTCGGTTTGAAAAATCGGCGCCAGCGCTCCGGACCGATGATCACCCCTCGTTGATCCCCCCAGTCGTCGCCGAACATGATCGCATCGACCGGAAGATCCACCGTATACTCCACAAAAGTCAGATAGAGATCCGTCAATCTGTCCAACATCTCTTCGTAGAAATCCGGCTCCGCCACCGTATCCATCATCACATTCTCAAAACCCCGCAGATTCCAGCTCACCTCGAACAACCCCCATCCTAGACCCGCCTTCAGAAAGCTGTCCCCGTTCTCCTCGCACGTTTGCCGCGCCCGCTCCTTCCATTCCGGCCGAAAAAAGCGCTCCGGCTCGGGAAAGGTGTACCCATCCAGTGACGGTTCGGCCAGTGGCGGCTTCTCCAGATGCCACGGACGCCGATCCAGCCGCCACACCGCGCCGTACAGATCCCGCACCCTGGTGTCGTCGATGATTTCCCTGGCCAGTGTCTCCACTGCCGACACGCTGGTCATATACGGTGTCAACTGCTGCCGCCATTTCGGATTCCCGTAGTGCTCGTCCAACCGTTCCGCCACATCTCCCTCGAAACCGAGGGTAAACGGCACGGGGCTCGTCTCTCTGTGGCCGATCTGGTCCAGGATGATCTCGCGTGGTTTCATCTATTACTCCTCCTCCAGCGCATGTCTCAAACGGTTGGCGTCGACACTATTCGACTTCGGCAATACGGAATGGCAGAAACGCTATTCCCGGCAGGAAAACAATCCCTCTTCTCCGCCGGCTTAACCTATCGTCAGCAGAATGATCCCTCCCACCGTCAGCAGTATCCCCAGAACTGTCTTCAGCGTCAGCGTCTCCCCACCAAAGAGCAGTCCCATCAGTGCCCCGAACAGCGGCGCGGTAAAGGCGATCGGCATCACCCGGCTCAGAGGCGCTCCTTTGATCGCCACGTAGAAGCACAGCATCCCCACAGAACCCGCTACCACACCTCCCCCGATCACCATATACACCAGTGCCCTGGTCCCGGCCTGGGGCACCGTCTTCCACTCGGGAAAACTCACGCTGGCCAGCACCAGCAGGGCAATCGCCGTGCGCAGGGCGATCCCCATCTGGGGCGACAGATTGCCCATATGCAGCCCCTTCTTCTCGAAATATCCTCCCACGCCCCAGGCGAGGGCGGTCAATAGCGCGAATAGCTGTGGCTTCATCTCCCCTTCCCTGCTGTTGAATATTGAATTCGATGAATGTTCAAATACCCCGAGGTCCGGGTCTTCCAAAAACCTGCGGATCTCGGCAAAATCCAACTGTCAGTTGAAAAACTGCTCCGTCCGCTGAATGATCATCTCCTGCCACTCCCTGCTGAGCGTGACGAAGCGGGCCGACCAGCCGGACACGCGCACCGACAAATTGGCGTACCGCTCCGGATGCTCCTGCGCCGCCCTGAGCACCTGGGCATCCACCACGTCCACCTGCAGATACAGCCCGCCGCCGTCCACAAACGTCTTCAGCAGTGCCACCAGGCTTGTCAACCCGTTCTCGTCCTGCAGACAGCTCGGATGGATCTTCAAATCCAGCGGCGTGCCGCACGGCAGCTTCTCGAAGTCCACCTTGCAAATCGACTTCACCACGGCAGTCGGCCCCTCGCGATCGGTCCCCGGCGTCGGCGAAAGATTGCTCGCCAGAATGTCATGCGCAAAGGAGCCGAACGGAGTGGCCGTCCGATGGTCCTTGAACTGCGCCTCGCGTCCAAAAGTGCTGATCCCGGCCGGCATCCGCACCCCGTTGCGCTCGGGCACTTCGGCGCACATCCGCACGTAGTCGTCGTACACCCGCTTCAGCATGCCGTCCGCCTCGTCGTCGTCGTTCCCGTAGAGCGCAAACTCGTTGCGCAGTCGCTGTCTGAGCAACTCCTGCTCCTCCCAGTTTTCCCTGAGAATATCCAGGAACTCCCCCAGCGCAAACCGCTCCTCGTCGAAGACCACCCGCTTCAGCACATACAAACTGTTCGCCGTGTCCGGCAGCCCTCCGGCATGCGGCGAGCGGACCGAATAACGCGCGCCCCGTTCGTGATATCCCCGTCCCCGCTCGATACAATCCTCCACCAACAGCGACAGCAGGGGGGCCGGATGGCCGTTCGCAAACACTTCCGCCCCCTCGGCCCAAATCCTCTCGAGCATCTTCCGCAGGCTGTTCAGAAAAGCCTGGTATAGCTCTTCGAAATCGGCACAGTCCGGCGTCTCCAAATTATTCGGCCCCAGCCCGATCCCCTCCTGCAGGCAGAGCAGCATGTCGAACGGGTAATACGAAAACGCCGTCTTCCCCCCGACGATGATCTCCCAGCAGCCGTCGTTGGTGAACTGCCTCGCTTCCCTCAGCGGATACCCGAAATCCACCAGGGCGCGGAGCACCAGATCCTCGTTGTAGATCGATACGATCCCCCCACCCAGCCGCTGTAGTTCGGCGATCCGCCGCCACAACCGCTCCGGGGTTTGCGCTCCCACCCGCACGGCGATCGGAAAGTCGCTGATGTGCAGTTCCTCTACCACGTCGAGGACCAGATAGGTCACTTCGTTGATCACCGACACTCCATTCGCATCGACTCCGCCCAGAATGACATTCTGGTAAAACTGCGCATCCCCCGACGTCCCGACGCTGCCGTAATCCCCCCCGATCCACTCGCACCCCTTGATCCAGAAATGGGCGATCAACTCCCGCGCCCCATCCAGATCGATTGCGCCCAACTCCAGATCCCGCTGCAGGAAAGGCCCCAGCATCTCGTCCACCCGCCCTAACCCCGACCAGTTGCCGCATAGCCGCTGAAACTCCCACATGAACCACAGCGACTGCAGCGCCTCGCGGAAGCTCTCCGGCGGATCCTCCGGAACGTTCCGCGCAGCCGCCAGTACTTCCTCGTAATGCCGACGCAGCCCGCCCTCCGATTCGGCAATCAGCCGTTCGAGTTCCACGACATACCGCGCCTGCCACCGCCCCGCAGCTTCCAAACAGATGAGCATCCCCCGCAGCAGATCCAGACCCTTCTCATCAAGATCTCCCCGCTCCAACCGTTCCTCGACACACCTCCTCAGTCCTCGATATCCGCTCTCCAACACCGTCTTGAAGTCGACCGTCGTGTGACTGGTGCTGTGGATATCGCTCCCCGGCGTCAAATGGTGGGTCGCCTCCAGCAGAGGAGCCGCCCCCACCAGTTTCTCCTCGGCCACCAGCCGCAGCGGCGCGCTGTCCGCAATCCGCGAGACGACAGTCGCATAGCGGGCGTTCCCCGAAGCATCCGGCATCGCCTCCCGATCGATCAAAAAATCCGCCTTCCGCATCTCCCGCCCGAACTCCCCCGACAGGACCCGGGCGGCAAAAGCACGCGTCTCCGGCGAAAGCCGTCGCGGCCTCTTTGCAAACGTGGTGACCCCAAAATCCTCAATCAATCGGACTGCTGCGGAAGGGTCGCTCATCTCGCATCTCCTCCATAGCTGGAAACCTGCGAAACCGGTTTTTTTTAGATATCACTCAATTACCACGGGATACTCCCGATGCTCACCTCCAAAAGTCCAGCGGATGCGATATTCCCCGCTGTCGAACGCCGATCCGTCGGCTCTCTCTCCTTCCCATTCAAACCAGAATATCCCCTCTAACCCGTCGTATCCCCCTTCGATCTCTCCCGCATACAGCATCTCCAACTGCTCTCCTTCGGATGAATACAGAGCCACTTCCAACTCTCCGGACACCCGCGCCTTGCAGATAACGATCCCCTTTTCACCCGGCGCCACCACCTGCGGCAGCATCGCTGCCATGTTCAACTCCCGGCACTCTGAAAAATCGACCTTTGGCACTCCGTTCACCGAGCGGTACTTCCGCTCGAATCCAGGGTCACTTTTCAACGTCACTTTCTGAAAATAGGCATGCCCGGTCGACCCCGGCTTGAGCCGCAGCGCGTACAGGTCCCTGAGCGTCTGATCGAAGTCCAGCAATCCACTCCACAAAGTACCGGCGATGTTGTACTCGTCCTGCCGCCACTCTCCCCTCACATTGGCATTCCTCCAGCGTGGGTTCTCTCTGTCCCCGTTCCACATCACCCCGAGGTTGGTCTGTAGAATTCGCTCGATATCTGTCTGATTGAAAACCACCCCCGTATGGTACGCTTCCACCATAAAACTCACCTCCCGAGCCTGGTAGTTGCGCTTCGGATGCACGTTGACCCAGTGGCGGATCTTCCCCTCTTTCCGATCTATATCCCACGGTCCCAACGGCTCCCAGTAGTTCCACACGTATCGCTGGTCGTAGTGCTGAAACCGGCTCTTGGCCAGCAAAAAGACCTTTTCCGCCCGGTCGAGATACTCATCCTTACCGGTAATCCTGAAAAGTTTCAGCGCCGCCACCCCCATGTCCATCTGCTTGTTGAAAGGCAGACTCAAACCCGACTTATCTATCTCCATATCCCGCCAGGCGCTCAGATCCCCCGGCTCGAGGTAGCGATTCCAGGCGACATAGGCACCCACTTTCCCATCGTCGATCCAGGTGCCACGACTATCCCACTTCTCCAACAGATCCCTCTCCGCTATCTCCACATATCGCCGTGCCTGCTCCCCGTAGACCGCTTCGAGCGATTCATCCTTCAACACCAGTTCGGCAAAATCCAGCATCGGGTTGACCAGAATAGCATCCCCCACGTGGACATCGCACCAGGCGATTCCATTGTATATAAAAGGCCCGATCCACCCTTTATACCCATCCGGCGCCGTCTCCATCAGCGACACCAGCCAATCGAAGTACGCGCCCCCCTTATCCAACCAGCTCGTATCTCCCCACGCCAGATAACCGTTGACAAAACCGTGAGCACCGCTGGCCGCGTGCCAGCAAAACTGCTCTCCGGTGACCTTCCCCTCCACCCGCAAGTTCGGATTGTTCATTACCCTGTCGAAGTATTCATCTGCCCGCATTGTACCCTCCTGGGCATCGAGACCGACCGCTGTCGTCAGCAAAAAAATGAGAAAACAAACCCTTCTTATCATCTCTATCTCCAATTCATCGCAAACTTTTTAGAAAACCCTGCGGATCCAGGCTAGCCTCTTTCATGCGCCGCACGTAGTACTGGTAATTCTCCAGCGACACATCCGGTGGCACGTGGTGGTCGCACCAGGGAAGAAATCCCCCTTCTTCGAGCAACGACGCCACATTCGCCAGCTCCGCGTCGATCGCCTCTGGCCCGGCCGCCATCGCCCGTTTGTCGATCCCACCCATCAGCCGCAGTTCCCTCCCGTATTCCTTCCGCAGTTCCACCGCATCCATCCCCGCCACCCGCTCCATCGGATAGAACCCGTTCACTCCCCCCTCCAGAAACAGTGGAATGAGCAAACCGGAATCCCCGTCGCTGTCCACGAAAATAAGATCCACACCCCTATCGCGAATGAAACTCGTCAGCCTCTTATACGGCTCCAGCATAAACCGCCTGAACATCTCAGGAGAAATCAGCGGCCCGGTTTTGTACGCCATGTCCTCCCACAGCAGCACATAGTCCAGATCCGCCTCCTCCAGCGCCCGCCGGCCGCAGGCGCAGTAGAAATCGACCACGTAGTCCATCATCTCCTGAATCCACTCCGGATCGTCGTACAGCATCACCGAGATTCGCTCCACTCCCATCCAGTTGCGCAGGTAGCCGTACACCGATCCCATGCGCATGGTCAGCGGATAGTCTCGCTGTTTCCAGCAACGCACCTGATCCTCCCAGTACTCCGGATAGCGCATCGGCGACTCCGGATTCAACCTCGGCTTGATCTCCTTCTCCCAATCCTCGCGTGTCTCCAAAGGAAAACGCAGCCACTGCGGCATGTGGAACGATAGCTCTCCTTTGAACTCCTTTGCCACCACTCCATCCCCCCTGCGCACCGTCCGATACTCCTCGCTCTCCTCCAGCACTTCCACCTGGAACCCCGGCACGAATCCCATAGACACCGGCACCTGCTCCCGCAGGCGGTCAAAGCCGAAGAACTCGTTCATATACACATCCCTCGGCCACCCTTCCTCGTGCCAGCGCTCCAGGGACTCCGGCCAGAACCCCATCTCCCCCCAGGGACAGCGGTCCCGCTCCTGGTAGTTCATCGTCGCCAGAAATCGTTCGCGATCGTTCATCTTTACCTCATTATTCGTAAAATTGATCCGGATCCCGCCTCAATTCTTCGGCGTAAAGGTCGATAAGTTCCTGGAGGACGAACAACATGACGCGAGCGTCCCCGATAGTCGTTTTCCTCATGATCCCCGCCTTCTCACAGATATCCCCCATCTTCCCGAATTGCGGATACGGCCCGAACCCCACATTCCACTCCGGCCCCGAGTATTTCTCTTTCAATTCGGGAGGAAAGATCGTCCTCGCGACAATTCGCTCGGGAATCTTAACCTGATCCTCCGCCAGATGCATGGAGGAGCAACAAGTCAGACCTACTCGGAGTAAACCGCCTCCTGCAATCCCCTCAGATAGCCGATGGCGAACAGTCGGCCGATCGACGAATAGGAAGGATTGTCATTGCTGTCCCCCTCCATCGTCGGCACGTGGTCCGGGCGACAAACCCCTTCGTAGCCGATATCCTTATACGCCTTCATGCAGGCGAGCATGTCGGTCATCCCTTCGTCGTGGAACGTCTCCACATACTTCTCAGGCGTTCCACGCACGTCGCGAAAATGCACGAAGAAGATCTTCTTCTGTTCGCCGAAGTGGCGGATCACACCCGGCAGATCGTCGGTCATCAGCGTGAAGTTCCCCTGACACAGGCCGATCCCGTTGACCGGACTCGGAATCATATCGATCAACCTCTGGTAGTTGTCGATACTGCGCATGATCCGTCCCATGCCGAAAAGCGGCGACAGCGGCGGGTCGTCCGGATGCATCGCCAGCTGGACGTTTGCCTCTTCGGCCACCGGCACCACCTTCTCCAGAAAGTATTTCAGATTTTCCCACAGCTGCTCTTCGGTCACCTCGCCGTACTCGCTGGGCGGAGCGCCCTTCATCAGTTCGTTGTCGAATCCGGTCGCCAACGCTCCGCCTCTGGCCGGCACCGTGGTCGACGTCCGCGTCCAGTTATACACCGGCATCCACTCGTAGCACCAGACCGGAATCCCCAACTTCCCCATATTGCGGATCAGCTCACAGGCAGTCTCGATCTCCTCGTCGCGACCTGGCAATCCCAGCTTCGCCTTGTTCAGCGGCGGCCGGCTCTCGATCACGTCCAGCGAAAATCCGGCATCTTCATACGCCGTCTTCAGGCGCACCAGCGACATGTAGCCCCAGGGTACCTCCTGATTGAAATCCATTCCCCCCACCACGTGGTTCACTCCGGCCTGCTTGACCATCTTCCACAGCGGCGAGGGATGTGCACCCAGCGCTTCGGCGATCTTGATCATCTCGTTTTCCCTTCAAATAGATTTTATATGTGGAATCCGCCTATTTCACTTCGTATTTCTGCACCGCCGCTTCGTCCAGTTCCACTCCCATTCCGGGCTTGTCCGGAACGGTGGCAAAGCCCCCCTCTATGTGGATCGGCTCTACGATCAGGTCGTCTTCACGCAGGAAATTCCCCACGATATCCGACGGCAGAGTCGCCGCCGGTGCCGCTGCGCACGCCTGCACGTAGCTCATATCCATGATCCCCAGATCCACCCCGCTGCCGTGCCACACCGGCACACCGGCCTGTTCGGCGATGTAGCACTGCCTGACGAAATCGACCATGGTGCCCGGACTGATGTTGAGTATGTCCACCGCATCCCGCTTGACCGCCTGGTAAACTGCCTTGCCGCTGCCCAGATGCAGCGCCAGCGGCACCTGCAGCTTCTTCCGCAGCATCACGTACCAGTCCAGATTGTCCTTGGGCACCGGATCTTCGAAGACGGCAACGATCTGGCGCAAATCCCCCAGCGCGTCGGCAAAAGCTATGGTGTGATGCGGCTGGTAAAAACGGCAGTTCGGATCGACCGTCACCTTGAAATCCGTTCCGACCGCATCCGCCACCGCCTGCAACCGTTCGATATTCGGATCCTCCAGGGCGCATTTGATCTTGATCCCGTGGAAACCCAGCGCCTTCCCCTCCTTTGCCTTGCGCGCCAGATCCTCGGGCGTCCGCCGCGAAGTCCAGTAATCGACCGCCACCTTGTCGCGCACCTGGGCGCCCAGCAGTCGCGCCGCCGTCACCCCCAGCTGCTTGCCGACGATGTCGAACAGCGCCATCTCGAACGCTCCGTACGCCGACCATCCCTGAATCGGCAGGGCGTGCAGGTCGATCTCCTCCACCTCCATCCCCTTCAGCTTCTCAGCCGCCAGTTTCACATGCTCTCCGGGACAACCCCGCCCGGTCTCGCCGATGCCGACGATCCCCGAATCATCGGTATGGATGCGCACTATATGCTTGGGCACATCCCAGAACGCCCCGTTTTTGATCTCGGATTCGTATTCCTTGGAATACGCGCAATCCGGTTTGATCGGCACCACGACCTTCCATATATCGACATGCGTGATCTTCATTATCTCTTCTCCTATTTGATTTTCACCCGGACGGCGACGATGGATATCTCCGCCGTCCCTTTCTCTTCCGCCGTTTTCCCCGGAACGTCGAAACGGTCCAATTCAGTCTCCTTCTACCTCAAACACCTCCATCCAGCCGCACCTCTCTTCCCCCTGCGGCAGATCGATACAACCCATCCAGGGCGCCTATGACGTTGAGCACCTCCTCCTTCCTGACGATCAGCTCTTCCTCGCCCCGCAGCACCCCGACGAAGTGCTCCGCCGCCCGCCAGTGGCCGTAGAAAGGGATGCTCGGATCAACCGGCACCTTGATCTCCGTATCCGCCTGGTATCTGCCCATGTTGCCGATAAAAGTGAGCGGGTTGAGATTCAACCCTCCCTTTGTCCCCAGGATCACCGTGCCCCCCATCCCCTCGGGAACATTGGCGGCCCAGCTTACCTTCAGGCTGATGGTCGCCCCATTCTCCAGACGCAGAAAGCCGGCGGCCATATCCTCCACATCGTATTCCCCGGAACTGTATTCCCTCGAACCGAACACGCCGACCGGCGCTCCGCTGTCCGCCAACGACTCGATCAACCCCTCGTCCTGATTCGCTATCTTGGTGTAGGTCGCCCCGCTGGCCGCCACCACCTTCGGGTTCCCCATGACCCACAGCAGAGCGTCCAGGGCATGGACCCCGATGTCGCACAGCGGCCCTCCAGCCGAATCCTCCTTCATGTGGAATCGCCCCCAGGTCGGCACTCCGCGCCGCCGCAGAGCCGACGTCTCGGCGTAATACATCTCCCCGAGCTGCCCCGAACCGGCGATCTCTCTGGCCGCCATACTGCCGCTGGAAAACCGACCGGTCTGCGTCACGAACAGGATCTTCCCCTCCCGCTCCGCCACCGCGAACATCTCCGCCGCGTCGGCATAGGTGGCCGCCACCGGTTTTTCGCAAAACACGTGCGCCCCTGCCTCGAGCGCGGCGACGGCGTATTCCCGATGTGAAACGTTCGGTGTGCAGACGGAAACGACATCCGGCTTCACCTCGGCCAGCATCTCCACGCAGTCATCGAAAGCATGCGGAATTCCATGTCGTTCCGCACTGTTCCGCGCCCGCTCGATGCTCCGATTGAACACCCCCACCAGTTCGACATCCTCCACCAGATTCTTCCAGGCGGGAATGTGACCTGCGTTGGCAATCATCCCGGCCCCGATGATGGCGACCCTGATCTTCTTTTCCGACATACGGCAATCCTTCCGGGCAGTATCACTTCCAGTTTTTCGGCCACCGATAGTGGTTGTTGATATCCTCGATGTAGGCCATCGGTTCATTCGGCTCGATATGGAGCAGGGCGTCCATCACTTCCATCGCCTGCTCGTACGAGCGCGTCTGGTGGCTGTCGAGAACGCCGAGAAGCATCATCGACAGATCGCCGCTCAGCAGCGCCTCCAGAGTCCGCTCCATCCGCAGCCAGTCCGGGTAGAGGCACTCCAGCAGGATCTTGCGCGGCAGCGGATCTACCTTCAGAGGCTGGATCCCCTTCTTGTTGACGACCGCCGGTAGCTCCACCACCACGTCGTCCGGTATCCCGGCCAGCACTCCCCTGTTCGGCAGATTCACCTGGAACTGCCCCTCATTGTCGTTGACCAGTCCATCGATGATCGGCACGTGCTGCTCGGTCGTTTTCTTCTTCCCGAACATCTCGATCGGCCGCGCCTTCTCATCGTACGCCGCCTCCTTCATCTGCTGGAATTTCTTCTCCTTCCCCTCCAGTATCTTCTGTCGTCCCTCGGGCGTATCCCCACCTCCGCTCCCCCCGTACCAGCGCTTGCGCGTATCCAGATCCGTGTGATACCACCATCCACCCCGGCGCGGCGTATCCCCCACCGGCATCAGACCATACAGCCGGTACTGGTGAATCGCCGACAGCGACATCTGCGCCGAGACGTTGTCGTTCTCCTTCCAGAACTTCTCACTCTCGTTCTCTATCCACGCGTCGAGCAGCGGATAGGCGTCCTGCCCTTCATAATAGAAATGCGTGAGCCAGATATTGTGATTCAGCCCGGGCGCCTGCCAGGTGATCTTTTCCGGATCCAGACCGATGGTCCAGGCGATCCCCTGGTACCCGTAATGGCCGTGACAGAGTCCGCAGACCTTGATCCCCGTCTCCCGCGTCATCAGCGTGCTCCCGTCGAAAACCGGGTTACCCGCCAGCAGGATCCAGGCGTCCGGGCAGATCTGTTCCATATCCTTGGCCACATCGAGAAAGACCTGCAGATTGTGATACTCGGGCATGCCTGTGTGACCGTAGAAATACCCATGTTCGTCCGTCAGCGCCCGCCGCCGCTTCATGAAATATTCGTTGTGGGTGACAGTGGCGGTATTGATCACAAAGTCCGCCTCCTGCAGCGCCTCCTTCCTGTCCAGGGTCCGCTCGAACTTCAGATCCGCCCCGAGATCTTCGGCATAGCGAACGGCCAGCCGGTAGACCACCTCCAGCCGCTCCTCGTTGATGTCCATGAAGCAGACCTTGCTCCCCTTAAGCCCCGGGGTCAAACACAGATCCTTAACAAGGCCCAGCGAAAAAACGACGCTGCCTGCACCGATGATCGTCACCTTGGTCGACATGATACCGATTCTCCTCTTTTGAATTCCAGCAATTTGCTCCGAATATCTTTCCTCAGCCCACTTCTTCATTGGCGCGACGCAGCAGCGCCTGCATATAGGCGATGCAGTAGGCGGCTCCCGCCCGCCTGACCTTGTCGTCCCCTTCCAGCTCCGGAATGTGATCCGGGACGATACCACTGGAATACTCGACCTGACGCAGCGCCTTCATCACCTGATACATATCCACGTACCCATCCCCCAGAAACGTCTCCACGAAGTGCGGCATCGGACCGCTGACATTGCGGAAGTCGACATCCAGAATCTTTCCCCGCCCGCCAAAGTCGGCAATCATCTCGAACACATCCTTCCCCATCCCCTCTCCCCCCTCGATCCAGGTCCCCACGCAGAACTTCAACCCCCAGCTCTCACTTCCGCCGGCGATCTCCTCGGCCCGGCGGTACCCGTCGTAGTCGATGAACAGTTTGGCAACCCCGTTCATCATCGCCAGCGGCGGATCGTCCGGATGCAGTCCCAACCTAACTCCCGCCTCCTCGGCTACCGGCAGCACCGCCTTCACAAAATAGGTGTAATGCTCCCACATCTCCTCTGCCGGATACTCTCGATCGAACTGCTGTTTTTCGATCTTATTCCTGAAGTCGTCCAGCTTGAATTCCCGGGCGATATACCCCTGCCGTTCCACCCGGTCGGTAGTGTAGGTATTCGCCGGATGAAAGTCGTAGAGTCCCACCGAAATCCCCAGTTCGCCCAGGGAACGGACGAACACCTGGAAGATCTCGATATCCTCGTCCCTCCCCTCCTGACCCAGCTGGATCCGCAGCGACCGGTAGATGTCGTGTCGAGCGCTGTAGATCTGCAGCCCGTACCCCGCGAACCGCTCCTGCACCTTGCGCAGAGCGTCCACATTCGGATCCTCCCTGCCGTATTCCAACCGCACCCAGCGCAGACCGATCTGCTTCCAGAACAGCAGATCGTCGTCGCTGGCGTTCCACGGCACGATGTGCGCTATTTTCAAATTCCCGGGGTCGAATTCGTCAATCCGTGTCCGGCTATCTCCAGTCTCCATATCTCCTCCTGATGCTGTCTCACTGACAATATGGGCCTCCAGATCTCAACGCGACCACCTGCGACGCTCCAATTCCCCGGAGAGCTACGCCGAATACCGCCGCCCTTCGTCCATCATCGTCAGATAGTTATCCACGGGGATGTAGTTCGTCACCGAATTGCCGCTCCCCAGGCAATAACCCCCTCCCGGCAGACAGGCATCGAGCGTCTCCCGCACTCGCTGGCGGATCTCCGCCTCTCCAGCGCGACAGAGAAAATCGACGTCGATTCCCCCGAGCAGGGCGATCTGCTCCCCGTATCGCTCCTTGGCCAGAGTCACCGGCTCGATCACATCCTCAAAGGAATGCCTGCCGTCGATGCCGACAAAATCGATGAGCGATCTCATCACCTCATCCAGATTCCCGCACGCGTGCAGGATGTACAGCTTGCCGTGCTCGTGCGCCAGATCGGCGTTCTTCTTGTGCCAGGGAAACGACTTCTCTATCAGCACATCCGCCCCGACCATCGTCCCTGTCTTGAACCCCATATCGTCTCCACCGAAGAGAAAGCCGATCCGCTCGAACTGCACCAGCAGCTTCGCCACCCCGTGCAGAATGGTTCCGATCCGCTCGAACATGGCGTCCACCAGATCCGGCGCGTCGTAGAGCTGATAGCACAGATTCTCGTACCCCATCAACCAGGTCACCTGCTCGAAAATCGAATGACTTCCCGCGCAGATACACATATCCTCCGGCAGATTGTCCGACAACCACTCCAATCCATCAGTATCCGCCTTTTCCAGATCCGGCCACGGGTATTTCTCAAACTCCTCCCAACCCTTGATCGGTCCGGTGTGCTCGTCCGTCCAGCTCCGCTGCCCCCGCCGCTGTCCCTCCAAATCGGTCGTATCTTCCGATGCCAGCAAGTCGCGCGGAAAACCGATTCCGCCCACTCCCGAGGAGATGTAGTCGTACCCCAGAAACCGCTGCAGCGCTATCTCGAGCTTAAAGTGCCGATGTGGATCATCCTCTGATATATCCGCGCCAATGCCGAATCGCTCGATGATCGCAGCCTTCACCTCGCCGTCCAGGAACAGTTCGAGGAAGTGCACCCGCTCCGGCGTCCCCTCCCGCCTCAAATTGGCCAACAGCGCTTCATAATCAGGTCTTACAGATTTTTCGAACATGATGGCTCCGACCCCCTTCTCAGATCTTCCGATGACCATCCTCACTCTCGGGAAATCTCATTACCGTCGAGATCTCCCAACATAAAAAAAGAGGGCGACCGCTGCCGGCCGCCCTCCCAATTCATTTATTTGCCCATCCGTTTCAGCGCTTCCAGGCTCCTCTTGGAAACCTCGAAACCCATACCATCCTGCCCCCCCTCTTCGACCACGTACCACTCCGGATGGTGGCTGGTATCGCAAAGATGGAAGACGCGATCCCAATCCGCATCTCCCTCTCCGATGACCGAATCCGGGCCACCGCCGTAGTCCTTCAGATGCACAGATTTTGCCCGACCCGGAAACTTCTCGAGCATGGCGATCGGGTCCCCCCCCCCACCGGCGCAGTTGCCGATGTCCATCTGCATCACCACCTGCTCCCGCGTGTTGCTGAACAGGATCTCCCACGCCGTCTCCCCGTCGAACTTTTCAAAGTCGAAACCGTGCGCGTGATACCCCGTGACCATCCCCTCATCCTCCAGCTTCTCCGACACTTCGTTCAGAATACCCGCCAGTTCCATGATCGTTTCGACCGCGCTCATCCGCTGTTTGTCTGCGGCGATGATGAGATACCGGTTTCCCAGCACCTGGTTGAATTCGATCGTCCGCGCCAGATTGTCGCCCAGTAGCGCGCTGGTAGCCAGGTGGAAGCCGCAGCAGGCCAGCCCATTGTCGTCGTACATCTTGCGGATATCCTCCGCCGACCATCCCTGCCACACCGCCTCATCCCCGCTGAATCCCCAGGGCTCGGCCGCCGCATAGCCGATATCGGCGACACTCTTCAGCGTGGCGGGCAGATCCTTGCCGACTTCTCCGCGCACCGAAAACAACTGAAGTCCGATGGGTATTTTTTTTGCCATGGTATTCCTCCTCGTGTGGTGAGTTCCTTTAGCTTTCTTGGATTCAATAAGTGATAAACCCGAAATCCGGAATTCAGTCCTTCCGCGATCGCCAATTCCGATCGATGTTGAATTTGAAATCGCAGCCCTCCGGCGCCTGTGTCACCTGATCTATCCAGAGCGATCGGTACCCCACCTCGTACGCCGGTTCCGGCGCCTCCCACTTCTCCAACCGCCGCTGGATCTCCCGCTCGTCGACCAGCAGATCGATCTTTCCCGCCAGCGCATCCAGTTCGATCATATCCCCGTCCTCGACCACTGCCATCGGCCCGCCCACCGCCGCCTCCGGCGCCGCGTGCAGCACGATTGTGCCGTATGAAGTGCCGCTCATCCGGCAGTCGACCACGCGCACCATATCGCGCACCCCCTTCCGCAGCAGATGCGAGGGCAGTCCCACCGGCCCCGCCTCGGGCATGCCGGGCGCCCCCACCGGCCCCAGGCCGCGGTTGACGATCACGTGGTCGGCAGTGATGTGCGCAAAGTCCCTGTCGATCGCCTCCTGGCTGCGATCCCGGATAACCACCACCGGCCCCTTGTGCTTCAGCAGTTCCGGAGTGGCCGCCGCCGTCTTGATCACCGCCCCGTCCGGCGCCAAACTGCCGCGCACGATCCGCAGCCCTCCGTCCGCCTGGAACGGATCGGACAGCGGCCGAATGACCTTCTGATTGCGCACCTGCACCCCTACCAGATTCTCCTTCAGCGACTTGCCGCTGGCGGTCATCACCGATGTTTCCAAAAGCGGCTCCAGTTCCTTCATCACCGCGACGATCCCCCCCGCGTGATACAGTTCCTCGACCGTCCGCGAACCGCACGGCTTGACGTCAGCGATAAACGGTGTATCCCGACTGAGACGATCGAAGTCATCCAGATCCAGATCCACCCCTGCTCTGCGGGCGATGGCGATCAGGTGGATGACCAGATTGGTGCTGGCCCCGGTAGCCATCTGCACCCGGATGGCATTCTCGAACGCCGCCCGGGTCAAAATATCCGAGGGACGGATATCCTTCTCCACCAGCTCCATGATCTTGATCCCCGTGGCCTCGGCCATGTGGATCCGCTGCGCGTACACCGCCGGGATCGAAGCGCATCCGGGCAGCGTCAACCCCAGCGCTTCGGCCATCGACTGCACGCTGTTCGCCGTGCCCATCACCCCGCAGGCGCCGCAGGTGTTGTAGAAGCCGTTCATCTCCACCTCGCGCATCTCCTCCTCCCCGATCACCCCGGCCTTGTAGTTCCAGGTGAAGCGCTGCGTGTCGGTGGAGCAGGCCACGGTGTCCCCTTCGTAAAAACCCGCCAATCGCGTCCCCCCGGTGACGATGATCGCCGGCTTGTTGACCGTGGCCAGAGCCATCGCCTGTGCCGGAACATCCTTGTCGCAGGTGGAGAGCAGCACCACCCCCTTGATCGGCATCGAGGCGATCATCTCCTCGGTGCTCGTCGCCATCAGATTGCGGTAGATCAGCGTCGAGATATCGTGAAAGACCTCGCACATCGAGATGGTGGGGAACTCCAGCGGGAAACCACCGGACGCCCAAATCCCGCGCTTCACCGCATCCCCCAGGGCGCGGAAGTGCCAGTGCCCCGGATTGAGCTCGCTCCAGGGGTTGCAGACACCGATGATCGGTCGCTGCATATCGAAGTCAGTGTACCCCATGCTGCGAATGTGGCCGCGGAAAGTGCCGTCCAGAGGATTGCTCAAATCGATATCGCGCACCCGCGGTGTCTTTCTCTCGCTCATCGCCTTCTCCCTCCCGGATTCTGGTTTCTTTTATCGATTATATCCGCCCTGCATTTGATCGACAAAGAAATCCCCCCCGCTGCCTCTGTCAAGCTCGATCTGGATCCGCTTGCAAAGGATGATTGGAAACACAGCGGAGCATTTTATCAGAGCGGCAAAAACCTCATTCTCCCACTGCCTCCCGGACTCCGGCCCATTCCCGCCAGATATCCGTGTATCCATCCAGACCGATCTGCTCGCAGTCCACATGCCTCAGACGGAAGATCGCCGCGTAACGGACGTTGGCCGAACCGTTGGGCCCGGCTCCGTGCACCAGCAGGTTGTGCGCCAGAACCACATCTCCCGCTTTTCCCGTCATCTGCACCGGTCCTTCCGGCAGTTCCACCTTCGGCATGCCTTTGGCCAGCACTCCGTGTCCCTCTCGCTTGAAGTATTCTTCGAAAAACAGATGCGATTTCGGCCAGACCGTGAAGTTGCCGCTGTACGGCTCTGGGACGTCCGCCAGATAGATCACCACCAGCGCGGTGAAACCCCGTCTGTACTCCCCCTTGGGAATGCCGTTCGTGCCCGTCCCCAGGCCGTCCAGATGCCCTCCCGGTTCCCCCGGATCCGCATCCGGATTGCCCGGAAACCGCAGGGCGATCTGCGCTCCCCCGCAGGGCAGCGCATTCCCCTCACCCAGCAGGGACTCGGCGATCTGGAACAGCGGCGTCTTGTTGAACAGATCCACCATCACCGGCGCGCTGCGCAGTTCGTTGCAGTACGACTGAGCCCGCAACTTGGTCAGATCCTCCTGGTGCATGCCCACCTCGCCGATCGAATGGTTGATCGCCTTCCTCGCCCTTTCCACCATCAACTGCGGCACGGCGCCGGACAGCTTCACATATCCCTCTCGGTAGAACATCTGTTTCTGTTTCTGCGTCAGCATCCGCAATTCTCCTTATTTCGACCTGGCGAAAGAAGACCGCTCGTGATGGTTTGAAAGAGTGAATTGAATCATTACTGGAATCTCGGCGTGCTCCTCACCCACTGGCGGACTCGCGCAGAGTGAAGGCGATGAATATACCCAGAGTCGGAAATCCGGCGAAGGTAAAAAAGACGTTCTGATACGCCTCTATCGCCGCCAACCCCGCATCGAGATATCCCTGCAAAAGCACGCCGCTCAGCGCTATGCCTATCGCCGCTCCGAGAAAACGCAGCATATTGTACAGCCCGGCCGCCGCGCCCATCCCTTCCTGGGAAATGCCCGTCATCACCGCGCGGTGCAGCGTCGCCAGCATCAGTCCCGCTCCTATGCCGTGGAGTCCCAGATTCACCCCCACCCACACCAGTGGGACATCTTCGGACAGCCGGGACAAAATCAGCATCACCGCCATCTGTATCGCCAGCCCGATAACCACCAGCCAGCGGCTGCTCCAGCGATCGGCCAAACCGCCGGCCAGACGCACTACAAGACTCATGGCTCCGGCTCCGATCATCAGCACCCCTCCCAGTTCTGCCGGGCGCAATCCCTGGATATCCACCAGATAGAGCGGCATCAAAAAGCTCAGGGCTCCCATTGAAAACATCCGCAGGCAGGCGCATATCGAGCCGCGTAGAAACATCCTGTCGGCAAAAATGCCGATAGGCACAAATGGATCCTCCCGCCCCCTTTCCCACCACAGGAAACCACCCAGCAAACCGAGAACCGCCAGCAGCAGCCTCCAATCCCGCAGAGGCGCGACTCCGGTCACCGAACGGCTGGACAGAAAGAAGATCAGGCAGGTCATCAGGCCCCCCAGCAGGACGACCCCACCCCAGTCGAATGAGCGCACAAAAGAAGGACTGGAGACCAGCCTGGGCTGAGTCGGAATCCCCCTGTGCACGGCCAGAAAGGCGACCAGAGCGATCATGAGGTGGGGGACAAAAACCCCACGCCAACCCCAGGCGGCCACCAGAAATCCGGCGACCAGAGGACCCAGAAAAGCGGTCGTCGGTCCGACGGTACTCCAGGTCCCCAGCGCCTTCCCCCGTCCGCTCTTCGGGAAGATGGAAGAGACCAGCGCCATCCCGAGTGGCATCATTCCCGCCAGCCCGATCCCCTGCACCGCGCGCCCGACCATCAGCCAGCTCATATCCGTTGCCGCCAGGGAGATGGCTGTCCCCAGAGCAAAAATGGTGATGCCCACCAGAATGAGACGGCGCTTCCCCAGGCCGTCGCCCAAACGGCCGTATACCGGCATCAGGATCATGAACGGCAGAGTGAAAATGACGGGGATCCAGGCAGCTACGTCCGCCTGGATCCCAAAATCGTCGCGCATCACGGGCAGCGCCACGCTGGTCATCGTCGAGACCATCGGCATCAGCATCGCCGGAAAGATCAGATAAATCAGGATCCTCTTGGCCTCCTGAGGCGAACGGATACCCTCCGAGCCGGATTCCTCGCCGACTGAATTCTCTTGAGCGGATGCGGCCCGGTCAGCCAATACCACCTCCCATCTCCATTGCTGTTTTTTCTGTCCACATCATTTCCATGGGTCCCGCCACGGCCGACTGCATTCTCCGTTGACCTCCCGATAGTGCGTCAGTCCATCTCGCTCCAGATACGCCCAGCCGTCCAAAAACTCATCTCCCACCTCCTCCAGGCGTTTCTGCAACAGGCATTCCAGTTCTTCCTGCAGATCGGCAAATCCCGCATCCCCGATCAAATTCTTCATCTGATAAGGATCTGTCTCATTGTCGTACAAAAGCCATGGACCGTCGAGATTGCGCACGTAGGTGTAGCGCCCGGTGCGCAGGCCGCGATACGCCTTCATCCCATTCCGGTTCAACTCGGTGAACTCGGCCGGCATGATGAGCAGCGCCGCCTCCTCTCCCGTCGTTTCCTCTTCCCCTCGAAAAAACGGCGACCAGTCGCGCCCTTCCACACTTCCGGGAACCGGCAAATCGCAGAGCCCCAGCAGTGTCGGCATGATATCCGGCGCATCCACAGGCAGTGCCAGCTTGCCACCCTCATCCCCGTGCAACTCCGGCCACCGCAGCAGAAAGGGAACGCGAATCGACTCGTCCCACGGAAAGAGCTTGGTCTCCACTCCCTGGCAGCTGCGCATATCGCCGTGATCGGCGGTGACGATCAGAATCGTCTCCTCCTCGATCCCGGCCTCCCGAATCGCATCTGTCACGATCGCCAGACAGTCATCGATCGCGGCAATGTGGGCATAGTACCCGCGCAGATCCTCAGTCGCCTTCTCCCGCAGTTCTGGAGGCACATTCGGCCGCAGTTTGATCGGCCGCTCCTCGTACCGCTTCCTGTACTCCTCCGGCGCCGTGTGCAGCGGAAAGTGCGGCGGCCCCCACGAAAGCATCATAAAGAAGGGACGTTCCCCTTCCGCCCTGTCGCGAATGTACTCCGCCGCGTCCCGGCTTTGCGCGAAGGCATCATATCCCTCCCATTTTCGCGGCATCGGATCGTCGTTGAAAAAATAATGGGAATCGTTGTAGTCGTGGGTGCACTCAAATCCCTTCCAGTAGTCGAAGCCGAGTTGATATTCCCGCGGCACGAACGCCTGCCGCCGCCCGTATTGCCCATCCGGGCTTCCGTAGATATGCCACTTGCCGATATAGGCGGTATCGTATCCCGCCCCCCCAAAGGCGCGAGCGATGGAGTGACAATCCGGATTCAACTCCACGTCGTTGATATACACCCCGTGCGTCAGCGGATACTGCCCGGTCATCAGGCTGGCGCGATACGGGCAGCAGACCGAACACCCCGAAACCGCGTGCGTGACATCGATGCTGCGGCCCGCCAGTTCATCCAGAACGGACGTCTCACAGTTGGCATCGCCGTTGTACCCGGTCGCCTGGGCGCGCCATTCGTCGGCGAAAACGAACACTACATTCGGAGATTTCTTCATGATTTCCCGATTCTCATCTTCCGTCGATTTCCTCTACTCTCACGGAGACAGCACGATCTTCATCACCTCTTCCCCCTTCACATCCATCAACTGTAGTCCGCGATGCGCCTCCTCCAGATGCATGCGATGGGTGATCAGCGGCTGGACATCCAGCTCTCCCGAGCCGATCAATTCGAAGATCCCCCCGTATCCCTCGGGCATCCCCTGTGAACCGATGATCCGCTTTTCGCTGAACTTGAAGTCTATGATTGGGATCGTCGCCCGGTCCTGGGCGAACGACCCCACTACCACCACCAGCCCTCCATCTTTCACCCCCTTTACAGCCTGCGGCAGCGTCTCATCCTGATCTCCCCCCACGCACTCGATCACCTTGTCCACACCCCGTCCCTCCGTCAGATCCCGGATCGAGGCCAGCAGATCCTCCTCGTGGACGTTCACCGCCAGATCCGCGCCCAATTCCCGCCCTCGCCGACAGCGATAGTCCACTATATCCGTCGAAATCACCCGGGCGCCCCGCAGCTTGCTCAACATCATCGCCGACAGCCCTATCGGCCCGCATCCCTGCACCAGGATCGTTTCCCCCTCCTGCACCTCCGCCCGGCTCATCACCGCGTGATTGGCGATCCCCACCGGCTGGGCGACCGCCGCCTCTTCCAGACTGACCCCTTCCGGAACCAGTTCCAGCCCTTGGGGCCTCGTCACCAGCCTCTCGGCGTACGCTCCGTGTGTCGTAAACCCCGCTCCTCCGGGATTTTTACATTGATCCGGATGTCCCGCACTACAGGCGGCACACGATTCGCACGCCTTATTCCCCGTTCCCGCCACGCGATCACCGACCTGCACTTCCGCCACCCCCGCTCCCACCGCTTCGACCACACCGGCCGTTTCGTGCCCCATCACCCGCGGAAAGCTGATCTTGGGATGCAACCCGTGATACCCCTCCAGATCCGATCCGCAGATCGAACACGCCTCCACTTTCACCACCACCTCCCCCGGTCCCGGCTCCCTGTCCGGCAACTCCACCAGTTCCATCTTCCCGGGTTCGTGCAGCATCACCGCTTTCATCAGACAACCTCTTTTTGCGTCTTCCCCAGGCCGGCAAAGACCGGGACCTCCGTCCGCCCGAGCGCCTCCAGCACGCAGCAGGCCAGCTCCGCACGTTTCTCCGCGTTGCGGAACACGGTCGTCATCCCCAGCAGATCCACTTTGCCGCTCATCAGTGCAAAAGTCAGCGCCAGCGCATCGTCGATATCGTCCCCTATATCCGTATCGAGAATAATCTTCTCCATGCCGTCGTATCCTCCCCTCTTCAGTTGTCGTTCATTCGCCCCGCAAAAAAGCTTCTATCAGACGGCTATGTCAAGCACGGTCCCCCTCATCGAGCGAACAAAAAAAGCCCCGGCACTGAGCCGGGGCTTAACGATCGCATTGATCGGATTCCTGCGAACCGCGATATCGATGTCGAAGGCGCCTTTAGTCCAAACCTTCTCTCATTTCTCTGCCAACCACTTCAGACAGGCCAGGAAAGCCTCTCTCTCCGTTCCGATGAGCGGCTCCGTATACCCGTAGTAAGAACCGCTGAAGACCGCTCTTCCTTCCCCGAATTCCCCCACTACGTAGACCGGATCCCCGAAGTGGTTGCTGACGACCACAGTTCCCCGCTTTCCCGGATTGAAGATCATGTGGTCCCGGAACTCCGTTTCAAAGAGAGTCCCTTCGCGCAGATCCCCCAGAGCCGGATGCGCCGCGCTCACCTGCAGCCGCCTGTCCACCACGTGGCGCACCGCCTCGACCTGATCGACGGGATAACCGGGGACGGCGATCTCGGGCAGCGGACTGGCCATGAACCAGGCGGTGTCGTGGACCAGCATCAGCCCCCCACCCTCGCGCACATACGCGCGTAGAGCACGCACCCACGGATGGCTCGAATCCAGATCGAGATTGAAATTTTGTAGCAACACCACATCCAACTGCCGAAGGTATTCGAGCGAAACCCCACGCAGATCGTGAAGCTCGAAATACCCCTCACCCTCAATCAGCTCGACCATCCGTGGTTTTAACCCGTACAGACCGATCTGGAGTTTCTCAGTCTGTGCGCCCAGGTCCACCATCAACCACGGATCGGCCTCTACACGCGGTTCCGCCTGCACTACAAAACGACCTGCTTCAATCGCTCTGTTTGCCCAGGTAAACCATTTCCAGTACGCCGCGTGATCCTCCTGGTCGTATTCCGGCCCCTCGTAGAAAACCCAGTACCCGTCCGTCATCTCCGCCAGCATCACCGCATTCTTACCCGAATATTCCGGATCCGCCCCCCTCACAATCGGATCGACCCCTCCCAGATACTGCATCGATACCCCCGCCTCGCGCACTCTCCCCTGACGCCGTTCGATATTCCTCTTATTGGCTGCCAGCCCTTCGACGTGCCCCATCAGCGGATTCGCTCGGCCGAAAGTGCTCCTATCTGCCAGAATGAGGGGCGCTCGCTCGGTCCCCCATTCTTTCCATACTGCCTCCTCTATGAACGGCGTGCCCGGAGCTGGCTTCACGCAAAATCGAAATGCCGGATTGATTTTATCCACCGCCTGGCGCAATTGGCGACAGCGCCTTCGCCAGCTGTCGATCTGGAATTCGGCAAACTGTTCGTGCAGTTCGTTCTTTTCCAGCCATCGTCTGCGCGCCTTCGGCTCCAGTTCCGGAATCTCAATTCCTCGCGCCTCTGCGAATTCTTCAAGGACCTTATTGTCGTAAGACAGACTGTACCCATCCCCCTTCCACCCAGGGGCGTAGTTCTCAAAATCCAGAAAAACCCCCATGAGTTCCGGAATTTTGGCACTGATTCGGGCGTAGCCCAGAATGCGCCCTTCAATCCAATCCCACAGTTCCTCGGCATTCGGACTGTAGAGATTCTGCACCGTTCCATCCCCCCACACCAGCAGATCGCCGCTCTCCGCTACCCGCGTGCCCCGCATCCACGGCATATGGCGGATTCCGTGTTTCTGCGCCAGCAGAGCGACCCGCCGCACCTCATCCATATCGTCATTGCCCTGCCGAGGAGAGACCACGTTGAAGCCGGCCGCGGCAATCTCCCGCACGTTCTCCTCGCTCATCACCCAGCCGTTGTGGGCCATCAACACCTTGTCGACCAGCACCCGCAGCTTGGCATCCCCTACCTCCTGAGCCAGAACAGCACTCTCCCTGCCGAGGATCACCGCGATCAGGACCATCACCGCTGTCAGACCCGTGCTCCTAATCCATCCCGTCATCGCTCCCTCCTCTCGAGAATGGCGCAAAACCCCGTGCCTTTCATAGCCGGGTGTTGACCACATTGTTGTAGATGGACCCAAAAGTATAGCTCAACCCCACCCTGAATGAGATATTGTAGGTAGTCGCCAGATCCTGGCGCCGGAGCAGAATCTCCTCCAGCGTCGCGCCGCCCGCCGGCAGGTGAAGCTGGTCGTGAATCCGTTCCGTGCTGCTGTTGAAATTCAGCGAAAGCCCCCGAATCAGGCGCAGAGACAGCCGGCTGAAGAGATCGACGCGATAAAATTCCAGGTCGTGGAAATAGTGCGACCCCTCCAGACTGACCCGTGCCGATCCCCAGGGCTGCGTCAACCGTAAATCGATATCGAGCGACTGGTCGAAGAGCTTTTCCGAAGCCTTATCATAAATAGTCTCCTCGCGGTAAGAGATCGATTTGAAGCCGATCCTGTAGGCAAAGGTCAGCGAGCGGCGCTCTGTTTCGGCATAGTCGAACAGACTGTATTCGACCGCCGGCGCCAGCCGCATGGACAGATCGGTGTTATCGTAGGTGCTCGAATAGATCCGGCTCTCCATCCCCGCCGACCAGTGATTGCTCAGGCTCTTGACGACCAGGCCCCAGAAGCGACGTTCGTGGGAGCTACTCTTGATAGTGGTGCTGCCGCTCTCGAATCGCTCCTCTTCGTACTCTCCCATAATGCGCGTGCGAATCCGCCACTCTTCGGTCACCCTGTCGGCGGAAAACGATCCGTCCAACGACAGTTCGCTCTGGCTGGCCTGCTTTTCTCCCCAGGTCCACCCCTCGATCTCGAACACCCAGCTGTCCCACGAATCGTCGGCCGCTGCGTCCACCATCTCCGCCTCTTCCGGCTTATCATAGGAGACCGACATTCTCGAGAGCAGCGGCGTTCCCGCCAGATAGGGCAGCAGACCGATCTTGATGATCCCGACCAACCCCTGACGCGTTTCATCGTCGGTATAGTCCGGCGGCGACACGTACCGCAGACTCTCCTCGGTCCCCGCGAATTTTCTCAGGCCGATGAAATCCAGGTTGTATTCGCGCCCCCCGCTGGCCGTGCGCTGATCGGTAATCAGCAGATGTAAAACCGCATCCTCCCGATCGCGGACCCAGTTGACAAAGGGGACTTCTCCCCGCACGTAGGAAAAATCGCACCGATTGCAGTCGAAAAAAACCCTGGGCGCCTGCTCGCGCAGTGCATCGCCCGGAAGCGCTTCCTGCGCCTGAGCTCCGGACGAGAGCAGTAAAAAAAGGAACATTAGAAATAGAAAATATATCGCTGAATGAAGTTGCAGCCGCCTCACGTTACGTTACCACCTTCCTGTGTCGTTCTCCGAGAAAAGTCCATCCGGAATCACTCTCCGAGAGTTCCACTCCTCCTCCGAGAGCCGCTTTCTCCGGCTATCCATCTATATAAAATTGAATGAAAACAGCCAAACCGTCCACTCTCCCTCTCCTCTGCTTTTCCACCAAATCGACGCAAAATGACTCCTTTATACAGGCATTTCAACTCTTTACCGCAGACGAAAAAAAAACCGGGATTGTCAAACAAGTTTTGATTCAGTAGGGTTTAGGGCGAAATAGACCGACACAGCGCCAGTCTCGATTTCTGAATGATTATCTGAAATCGAACCAACCGTAACGGCAGGAGAGGGAGAAAATGACAGCAGACATCCGCATCGGCATCTGTGGAACCGGTTCATTTGGCACCGCCCGAGCCCGGGCGTTGGCTCAGTTGGAAAACTGTACCGTCGCCATGGGTTGGTCCCGTTCCTCCGCTACCCGGGAGCGATTCTCCAGTGAACTGCATGTGCCGACCGTCGATTCCGGATCCGAACTCTGCACCAGCTCCGAGGTGGATGCCGTCTTCGTCTGTTCCCCCAATACCGAACATTTCGCCTACGCCCGCACCGCGCTGGAAGCCGGCAAACACGTCCTGGTGGAAACTCCACTGGGCATCAGCTACAAGCAGGCAAGAGAGCTGGCCCAGTTGGCCGCCGCTCAAGATCGAGTGCTCCACCACGGTGCCAAACACCGCTATCACCCCGACCACGCGGAACACATCGACCGCCTGCGCCGCGTTGGCCGCCTGCTCTTCGCCTGCGACCACGCCGCCTTCGACTTCGGGCCGAACCGCCTCTGGTACGCCGATGCTCAGCTCACCGGTGGAGCCCGGACCTTCCTCCCCTACGTCATGCTCAACTGGCTGGAAGCCTTCGGCGAGATCGATCGGGCTATCGGTGAAGAGAGCGCCCGGGGAGACTGGCAGGTGGCGACCGTAATCCTCCACTTCGCCGCCGGCGGTCACGTCGTTCTCAGCTACGCCATCGGCCTGGGAATCCCCGAAGCCCCCACGCGCCAGTTAGTCGGAACCGAAGGCTCCATCCTCGCCCTGCCGGATGCCGGTCCGATCTTCATCCAGGGCGACTCAAAGACCGAACTCGCCCAGCGAGACGTGGATATCGTCGCCTGTGAATGTCGCGCCTTCCTCGATGAAATTCGAGGTCAGCGCGATCACCGAGCCAACCTTGACTTCGATCTGCGCGCCTGGGAGTTGGTCGATCAGGCCCTGAATCCTCCTTCCCAGACATAGGATATCCCGATGTTCCAAGAACTCCAGCCGGACGCCTTCCCTCTCGCTCGCCGCGCCTTCGAACCCATGGGCAACAACCTGGCGATCAACTCGATCATCGAAGGCGCCACCCCATCGCGGATCTTCGTCGACGATCCCCAAAATCCACAGGCGGCCATTACCTGGAACAAAGCGCGCGCATACCTCTCCGGAAACTCTACCGACTGGGAATTCAACGAAGGCCTGCACGATTTCTTCCAGAACCACCTTTTCCCCGAAATCCGCGCCACTGGAGGGGAGTTCGCCATCCTCTACTACGCTCCGAAAAACTGGGAGGAAGCCGCACAGCACCTGTTCGAAGGGAACACCGTCCATCGGCATCTCCGCCACTTCTATCAGATGAACGCAGCACCGCCGGATTGGCGCTCCCGCCTTCCGGCAACTTACGAACTGCTCCCCATCGACCATTCCCTCCTGTCCCGCACGACTCTGAAAAACATGAACAGTCTGGTCGAAGAGATGCAGTCCGAAAGCCCGTCACCCGCCGCCTTCCTCGAACGCTGCTTCGGCTTCTGCGCCCTGCGCGGAGAAGAGTTGGTCGGCTGGTGCCTGTCCGAATACAACAGCGCCGACCGCTGCGAGGTCGGCATCGAAATAATCGAGGAATATCAGAGAAAGGGAATCGGCACAGCCCTCGCCTCCGCTCTGATCGAAAAAGCCACCGGACTCGATATGGCCGTCGGCTGGCACTGCTACGCCGGCAATGTCCCGTCGGTCGAACTGGCCATCCGGCTCGGATTTGAAAAGATCGCCGAATATCCCGTTTTTATCGCAGAACTAACCAACAATTGACAAGGGGAGAAAAAACCATGGCTGCAAAGAAGGCCAAGAAAAGCAAAAAGACGCAGGATCAGCGCATGAAGTGGTGGCGCGACGCCAAATTCGGCCTGTTTATCCACTGGGGGCTCTACGCCTCCCCGGCCGGCACCTGGAAGGGCAAAAAAATTCCCGGCATCGGCGAGTGGATCATGAACCGCGCCCAGATTCCGGTGCGCGAGTACGAAAGGCTCGCCGACGATTTCAATCCGGTCAAATTCGACGCCGAAGAATGGGTTCAGATGACCAAAGACGCAGGCATGAAGTATCTGGTCATCACCGCCAAGCACCACGACGGCTTCGCTCTGTTCAAATCCGCATCCAGTCCGTACAACATCGCCGATGCCACCCCCTTTAAGCGCGATCCGATCGCCGAACTGGCAAAGGCGTGCAAAAAAGCCGGCATCCGCCTCTGCTTCTACTATTCCCAGAAGCAGGACTGGCACCATCCGGACGCCTCGGGCAATAGCTGGGACTTCCCCGACAAAAGCAAGCAGAACTTCAACAAATACATGCGCGAAAAGGGTCTGCCCCAGGTGCGCGAAATCCTGACCCAGTACGGCCCGATCGGCCTGATCTGGTACGACACTCCCCAGGATATTACCCCCACTCAGGCCAAAAAGTTCGTCCAGCAGGTCTACGACATCCAGCCGGACTGTCTGGTAGACGGACGCGCCGGTCACGGCATCGGCGACTACGAGTCGATGGGCGACAACCTGATCCCCCCGGCCCGCGTCGAGGGAGACTGGGAGACCCCCGCTACCCTCAACGACACCTGGGGTTTCAAGAGCTACGACCACAACTGGAAGAGCGCCGACGGCCTCCTCCTGCGCCTGGTCGACATCGTCAGCAAGGGGGGAAACTACCTCCTCAACGTCGGCCCGACCGACAAAGGGGTCATTCCCAAGCCGAGCGTCACCCGGCTCAAGCAGATCGGCAAATGGCTCGCCAAAAACGGCGAGGCAATCTACGGCACCTCTGCCTCCCCCTATCCTTTCGAACCCGGCTGGGGCCGCATCACCGCCAAAAAGGGCAAGCTCTACCTGCATATTTTCAACTGGCCGGACGGAGAATTCGTCCTCCACGGCCTGCAGAACAAGGTCAAAAAGGCCTATCTGCTCGCCGGAAAAAATCAGAAACCCCTCGCCTGCGAGCAGGAGTACGACCAGGCTGCCGACCTGAATGTGCTGCGCCTTGCCCTTCCCAAAAAAGCTCCCGACCGGCTCGCCTCGGTCGTCGTCCTCGATATCAAGGGCGACCCCGTCCTGGACCAGACCATAGTCCCGGACGGTGACGGCAGCCTCACTCTGGAGTCGTACAACGCCCAAATCCATCAGCCCAAGAACGCCGCCCCCCTGACGCGGGGACGCTTCGGCACCATCGAAAACTGGTTCAACGCGCAAAACCGGGTCAGTTGGGAATGCAAAATCGCCAAACCGGGCAAATACGACGTAGTTGTCCTCTCCCAGACCGAACACGACGGTTCCTGGGAAGGAGGCCACAAACTGAAGGCCTCGATCGGCAACAAGAGCACCAGCGGCACGGCCAGAAAGAAAGAGGAGCGCGACAACCCACGTGCCACCTCTTATCTACTGGACGTGGTCTCCCCCATCGGCCAGATCGAAATCGCCAAAACCGGAACGGTCATCCTGAGCCTGAAGGCGGAGAAAATCGTCAAGAAGAAGGGGCTTGGAATCAAGCTCCGCGCCGTCCAGCTGATTCCGATGGAAGGCTGATTCAAATGCAATGAGCGGCTTCGGGAGCCGTCTTCCGACAGTTCCCGAAGCCGCCGTTTATCTCTGGGGGAAAACTGCGTGAAGATTATCGGCCTCCTCGGCGGCATGAGCTGGGAATCCACCGTCGAGTACTACCGCCTGATCAACGAAGAGGTGAAACTCCGACTGGGGGGTCTGCACTCCGCCCGCATCGCCCTGTACAGCGTCGACTTCGAAGAGATCGAAAAACTCCAGCACGCCGATCGCTGGGCAGAAGCCGCCGACCTGATGATCGAGGCCGCCCTCCGCGTCGAGCGGGCGGGTGCCGACTTCCTGCTCATCTGCACCAACACCATGCACAAACTGGCCGACCAGGTAGCCGACGCCATCAACATTCCCCTCCTCCACATCGCCGACGCCACCGCCGCAACCATCCTTTCGGCGGGCAGCTCAAAGATCGGCCTCCTCGGCACCCGCTTCACCATGGAAGAGGATTTCTATCGGGGACGCCTGGAGAAACACCACGATCTGGAAGTCTTGATCCCCGGCGCAGACGACCGCCGCCTGGTCCACGACGTCATTTACGACGAGCTGTGCCTCGGGACCATCCGCGAAGAGTCTCGGCTCGCATACACCCGCATCATCGACCGACTCGTCTCGCAGGGCGCCCAGGGCGTCATCCTCGGCTGCACCGAAATCTCCCTGCTGGTGAAACCCGAGCATGCCACCTGCCCTCTCTTCGATACCACCCGCATCCACGCCATCCGGGCGGTTGATCGCGCTCTGACCGACTGACGCCGGACCAATTCCCGGATTCCCCGAAATCGCCGACTATCGGGACCTGAATCGTGCGGTAATACCCAACAAACCACATCTTGTGCTACCCACAGTAGACTCCCAACGGTACATCTCATCCTTCCACTTTCAACACCACGCCGCGCCGTATTTCCTTCCGGCGTCGGTGAAGGCGAAGAGGTTCTTCTCCGGGGTTTCCGGGTCCACACGGCCTGAAGGACTGAGGATATAGCCGCTGCCCGGGGCCGCTTTGTCGATGCAGGCCTTGACTTCCTCTTCTATTTCTCGGGGCGAGCAGAAGGTGAGGGTGTGGGAGGGGAATCCCCCCATCAGACAGACACGATCCCCGATCCGCCGCTTCGCGTCTGCGAGTTCCACGTCCCCGGCAGCGCTGCTGGGGGTCAGCGTTTCCAACCCGTCCAGGGCCATGTCGGCCAGGTCTTCGAGGAAGGCGTTCTTCTTGCCACAGATGTGCAAGTGGACCCGGAATCCCGCGTCGTGGCCGGCCTTCACGATGCGCGTCTCATGGGGTTGGATGAACTCCGTGAACATATCCCGAGACAGGCCGAAGCCGACGAAGGAGGCGTCAATCCGCAGTGTCGTGTCGACCTTGGATCTGCCGATCTCTCTGACCAACTCCACCTGGTACTCCGCCAGCAGACCAAGGAAGCGCTTCACCCAGTCGGGGCGGTCGTGGCAGTCGTAGATGATGCGTTCCGGGCCTCTGAAAAAGGAGGCTAGCGTCCACGCCCCTGGCAAGGAGATCTTCGTCCAGCAGCGATTCCCCGCAGCGTCGAAGTCACTCCTTATCAGATCGGGGTTCACAACGTAGCGCGGGTGAGGGCGATAGCGCAGGATCTCCATATCGCCCTCCTCTTTGATGAACGGTTCCTCGATGATGCCAAAATCGTCCGGCGTCTGGCGGCGCACGCAGGAGAGCTGCCCGCCTCCCGTCTCTATGGTATAATCCGTTCGCATCAAGCCCCCGGGCTCCTGGGTCGCCACCTTTGTCACCTGCCACTCATCGCCGGCTCCGGCGTCACTAGGCTGGGGCAGGAACCAGTCGCTGCCGACGCCGCGAAGGTAGTAGTAGGGGTCAAACCCGTAGCGCGTGTGGTGCTCGATACTCGCGTCCACCGGGTTTGTCCCTTCGTTCCGATTGGCAAAGTGCCTACGCGCGAAACCGGCGTGATAGTAGGAAAGGGCGATGGGAACTCTGTCGACGGGTTCGTGGCGGTAGGCAGCGAGATACCGTTCTTTCACGTTCATGGGCAATTTCCCTTTCCTGTGGCTTTGGTGCACAAACAGGTGACTATGACCTGACTCCTTGAAACAGGACTGGCTCTCAAGCTATATTGGAGGTGGATTTTCCAGCAAGAGCCATTTCACCATCCTACATCTTGTGCTGTCGCAGTAGACTCTCAACGGTACATCTCATCCTTCCACTTTCAAAACCACGATGGTCATATCATCTCCCTGCGGTGTCTCCCCTGCAAAGTCCTGCACCGCACCGAACAGTCGGTCGATCAACGCTTCCGCAGACAGATCTTCCACACACGCCTTCCGAATTGTCTCCGCCGTCCGCTCAAAACCAAACATCTCCTCCTGCACATTGGTCGCTTCGGCGATACCATCCGAGCAGAAGACAATCCGGTCTCCCGGCTCCACCACCGTCTCGATGGCCGTATAGACCGTTCCATCCCGGACGCCCAGCGGATAGGCGTCGACCTGCATCTCCTCCACTTCCCCTGTCGCGGTATGGAAGTGGAACGGATACGGGCAGGCGGCATTGGCCAGGCGGAAAGCATGAGCGGCGATGTCCAGTTCCCCCATGCAGAAGCAGACGTAGGTGCGGTCGTCGAGGCTATCATGCATGGTGCGATTCAGACGGCCGAAGAGGGCATCGAGAGGGACATCCAGTTCCATCTGACTCTTGAGAACACCGCTGAACATCATCACCGGCACCGCCGCTTCCATGGCGTGTCCGGTGACATCGGCCATGCAGATGGACAGCTTGCCATCCTGAAGGAAGTACTGGAAGGAATCCCCTCCGACGTGGTTGGCCGGAAGACAGCGACCGGCAACGTCGAAGCCTTCGATTTCGGGAGAGTCTGTAGGCATCAAGCCCATCTGCATGTCGTGTGCCGTCTGGAGTTCTTCTTCCAGTTCCAGCATTAACGCTTCTCTGGCCCGATCCCGCTCCCGTCGCCGCCTGACGCCGTACCCCGAAGCCACGACCAGACCGACCAACGCCAGTCCGACCACACCCATCAGACCGATGCGCTCGTACGGCGGATGAACGGAAAGCTGGACCGCCAGCAACGCAGAGTAGTTCAGATCCAGGTCCACCGCCTTCACCTCGAAGGTATACTCCCCCACAGGCAAGTCTCGATACTCCACTTCGCCCAAGTTCGTCTGCCGCCACTCCTCGTCGTGCCCCACCAGACGGTGCACGTACACCATCCGCTCGGGAGGAGTATACATACTTGCCCCCCGATATTTAAAGGAGACGAAATCTTGAGAGCTGCTCACAGCGACCCGATCCACATCCCCGTACCTCCGGTCGGCTGTAATATTGATCATGCGAATCCCCGGCGGAGACGTCCTGGAGCGATAACGGGTAGCCCCTCCTTCCGTGGCGATCCAGATATCCCCGTTCTGTGCCAGAATCATCTTCTGCACCGTGTTCTGTGCCAGGCCGTCCCCTTTGTGCAGCGTCTGAGTAGCCAAACCATCGTAGCGCACGATCCCCCCCCCGAAGGTGCCAAACCACATGTTCCCTCTGTCATCCTCCAGGATGGACCCCACTCCTGCTTCCAGGGCCGGGTCGAGATCGAAACGGGGCCACTCTTCTCCATCGTAGCGAACCACACCCCCCTCAAGGCCCCCGCACCAAATCTGCCCCCGGCTGTCTTCAAACACCGACCAGATGTTGCCGGGCGGTAGACCATCCTCTTCCGAGAAACCCACGAACTCGCTGCCGTCGTACCGGCTCACCCCCACATACGTTCCGACCCATACCCGTCCCTGGCGATCCACAGCGACACTCACCGCCCCGTTTATGGGCCATCCATTCTCCTGCGAAAAGCGCTCCCATGCCTCTCCATCATAGTGAGCCAGTCCCCCGTTCCCTTCGGCGAACCACATCTCCCTCCCTCTCCCCATCGCGATCCCCCACGCTCCCATTTTCTCCGGGAAATAGGTAAACTCTTCACGATCGTACCGATACACTCCCACAAATGAAACCCCGAAGAACATACGGCCCTTGCGATCCCTGCCGATCGACCACACAGCTTGGTTCGCAACTTCATTACCCAATGAATAATGGGCGAAGCCCTCTCCATCGTACCGACTCACTCCCCCTCCACCACCGTAACCCAACCAGATAGAACCATCCAGCCCCTCTCCCACGGAGAAGAGCAGATCCTTGAGCAACCCCTCTTCCTTCGTGAAAGTAGCGATGTAGTCCTCGTCGTAGCGGCTGATCCCTCCCCCATAAATGCCAAACCAGAGGGCTCCATCGCGGTCTTCGTACAGGCTGAGAAGCTGATCCCCCCCCAGGCCGTCGCTGGCCGAAAAATGCACCCATTCCTCGCCATCGAAGCGATATATTCCCGCCCACCCCGGATAGAGCCACAGGCGTCCTCTGGCATCCACGAGCACTTCCATGACAGGCCTGTCCCCCAGTTCATCATCCAGAGAGAGGTGGGTGACCACCTCTCCGTCGAAGTGACTTGCACCTCCCGTCCTGCCGAACCATATCCCTTCTCGGCCATCCGCGACGATGCGAAAGATGCCCCCCCTCATCGTGCTGTCCTCCACAGCCAGTTGTTGGAATCCATCGCCATCATGGCGACTCAGGCCGTTCCCACTGCCGACCCAGATCGTTCCCTTTTCATCCTGGGCAATAGAGAAAATATTGTTGTTCCCCAACCCATCTTCCATGGTGAAAGTGGCAAATGCGTCGCCATCGTAGCGACTTAGGCCCACTCCTCCCGCCCCCTTCCTATCGTTATCTCCGGTACCCAACCAGATATTCCCCTCTCCGTCCGCCAGTATCGACAGGATCTGATCGCCGGCCAGGCCATCGGCGGTGGTAAAAGTCACCATCCTCTCCCCGTCGTAGCAGGTCACCCCCCCCTCCGTGCCGAACCACAGGCGTCCCTGCCGGTCCTCCGCAATGCAGTTCACCTTGTCGTCGGCCAGACCATCCGCAGTGGTGTAGGTAACGAAATCCGCCCCATCGTAGCAGATCACTCCCCTACCATTGCCTAAATCCCCTGTGCCGAACCACAGGCGACCCTGGCGATCCTGGGTGATAGCTCTGATACCTGCGGGAGGCAATCCATCCGAGAGCCCATACACCTGCCAGAAGCCATTCCTCCTGCCCGGACGGGCCGGTGTAATCACCCCTTTCCCCGCCCTGGCCTTTTTCCCCTGCGGTCTCTTCAGGGTTAATTCCACCCACTCCTCCCCTTCTGCTTGAAGATCGATATCCACCTCCCCAACGTCCCTGAGCGCAATCGAACTCCCAATCCGGTACGCTCCCGGTGGTAGCTCCACGGCGAAATTCCCCGATGGGTCGGTGACCGTTCGCATCCACCTATCCGGGACATCCCGCCAGCCTATCTCCACTTTCATGCGCCTGGCCACCCCCCCACTCCCCCACTTCACCTTCCCCGATATCCTCCCTATGCTGCGATAGTCCTCTGCCAGTACCACATCTCCTATATTTTGGACCTGCCTCACTTTGCCGTCTCCCATCCCCCAGGCAACCCAGGAAAACGATCCATCTTCATCCTTATCCACCAGGGCGATATCCAGTCCCAGAACCAGCCCGGAAGACAGATGCACCTCCCCGTCGCTGTGCCCCTGGACATCGACGCGCCACTCGTAGCGGTGATGATTCCCTTCTCTTGTCACCGCCACCTTCACATTCTCGCTCAACCCCTGGAAGGTGGCACCCCAAAGCGCGGCCGTGGGGATCCTCCTGACCTGCCGCTGGTGCAAAATGTCGAAATAAAGCTCGCAACCATCCTGTACCTTCCAGGGGGTGCCGCTCCCAGAGGTATCGATCACGACCGATTCATCCCTCATCTCCACGGCCACATACAGGGCGTTCTCCTCCGAATTGAAACCTACCCGGAACCAGCCAAAAAAATCCTCTTCATCCCTTGCTCGCCCGATACTCTCCCAGACAATTGGATACTGCCGCATTCCCTCCGGCCAATCAGACAGCTCTCCATCGATCACGATCCCCTCCACCGGCATAGCGATGGCCACCGCACCGTTGTGGGCGTAGGCGAAGTGGGGGAGAACGAGAGCGAGAAGGAGCCCGAGAATGATTGCCCTGAGTGGATCGATGCGGAACACCATGGGATTCAACCCCTGGGAGAGAGAGGATACCGCCAGCATTTGCTCTGAAGGTACGCAACTAAATCATCGACGATCAAGCACAAAGCGCCCTGGAAGATCGTGCGATGGATCGCTCCCAGGGCCGTGATGGATAGAATGCGTGTTGAGGGGTCTCTGTGCAGCGCGAGAAACGAACGGCAAGGAGCCGCCATCAGGTCAGACAGAGACTCGGGGCCACCATCTGCGGATCCAGCACGAGAGATGATCGCCAAGGAGCCACCTGGTATGCAAAGTAGAGACTCCTTTCTATGGATGTGCAGAGAGAAGGCTACCCCCCCGACCAGCAGTGCAGGTATGGAAGGGCAAGCAAACAGCCGGTCCCGTGGGAAGGGAACCGGCTGCTTATGGTGGGGTCAGGTGGGTGTGACGACCTGGCAACTGGTCAATATCTGGTCACCAGGGGTTGTAAGTTATTGTTTTTTTAGGAAGCAGTCGATCAGGAGAAATGATTCCCCAGGTCGGCCAGCAGGGCCAGGTAGATATTGTGGCAGAAGTCGCCGCAGTCCGCCTCTCCCTTCTTCTCCCAGCTCGAAGACCACTCGATGAAAGTGGAGTTACTATCGGTGACAGAAGAAAGTCTCACGCAGCCGATGTAGTTCTCTATGTCATCCTTGGAAACCGGGGAGGGGCCATCGTCGATGCTGTAGCGAATAGAGTGTTCGACATCACTCAGCTCCAGCAAGGTCTCGTGAAAGGCGTCATTGAGCACCCGTTGAGTGCCGATCTGATCCCCACTCTTGTCGCCGACCACATCTACCTTTTCGACGACGTTGGCCGACCACGACAGGTCGTGGAAGTCGCGCACGGTCGCCCAGACCTTATCGATCGGCGCGTTGAGGACGGTGGATTGGTAAGTCGTTCCCATGATACAGCTCCTTGCGAAGATGGATGGACAGACCCGGGCGCTGGCCCTCCGGGGTTGTTAAGCCGCCGCTCGGGGAACTAAATTCAATTCAATATACATTTCCATCCATATTTCTCAAGGTCAAACCTCTTAACATTTAAAGAAAAGCACAAAGCCGCGTCGTCGATCTCAAAGGGTGAAACGATCCCCAAAATTCTCTATATTTTTGTCATCAATTCATGACCACCATCTTTCGATCAGAGGAAAAAATGGACACACTCGAAGCCATCCACACCCGACGCAGCATTCGCGAATACACCGATCAACCCGTCTCCGAAGAACTCGTCCAGGAGATCATCGGCGCCGCCATGATGGCCCCCTCGGCCGGCAACGTCCGCCCCTGGCAGTTCATCGTCCTCGACGACCCGGAGGTAGTCTCCCAGATCCCCCGCATCCATCCCCACGGAGCCATGGCGGTCAACGCCCCGGTCTCGATCATGGTCTGCGGCGACTTGAGCCTGGAAAAATACCCGGGCAACTGGCTCGCCGACTGCTCGGCCGCCACCCAGAACCTCCTGCTCGCCGCCCACGCCAAGGGTCTGGGGGGCGTATGGACCGGTCTCTATCCGGAGCAGGAACGCATCGAGGGCTTCCGCGAACTCCTCGGTCTCCCCGAAAACGTCATTCCTCTGGTCCTCGTCCCCATCGGCTACCCTGCCTACGAAGGCGGACGCCAGGATCGCTTCGAACCGAATAAGATCCACCGCAACCACTGGTAGTCACCCGTTCGACTCGCGGATATCCTGGAACCCGCCTGAAACACAGAGGTCCCGGTGCGCGGAATTTTCCATAAAATCCCCGCGCATCGGACCCCGCCATAAGAGAGGCGACTGCGCACTCATACCCGGAGAAACCATATGACCCAACGACGCTTCCAACGCACCTCACCGAGCGACCTGCTCCGCGTCGGCGTTATCACCGGTCCCGGTGGGCACACCTTCAGTATCTGGGGCGAAAAGATGAACGCGCCCGGCGAAACCATGCGCACCACCGGCATGCTGATGACGCACGCCTGGTGCATCAATCCGAATATGCGGCCGCAATTCGCCGAAAAGTACCCGCAGGTCGCGCTGGTCGACGATCCGCGTGAGATGATCGACCAGGTCGACGGGATCTATCTCGACGATATCAACGCGATTTCCCTCTATCCGCTGCTGGCCCGCCCCTTTTTGCAGGCGGGGATTCCGACCTTCGTCAATCGGCCCTTCGCCACCTCCATGGCCAAGGGCCGCGAAATGGTGGAGACCGCCCAAAAACACGGAACGGCGCTGCTGACCGCCTCGACCTGGGAGTATTCCGAAAGCGTCGGCGATGTGCGGGCCAAGGTCGCGGAGATGGCCGATATCAGAGGCTACGTGGCGCACAATTCGATGAGCGACTACTACACCCACGGCCTGCACGGGGTCTGGTACATCCACGCGATTCTGCGCGACGAGATCGCCCGGGGCCGGGGCCAAATGAAGGCCGCCGCCTACCACGCCCCCAACTGGCGGGTGCCCGGTGGTATGGTCGTGTACGAGCACGAGGGACCGGGGCGGCCCTATTACGGAGCGCTGCACATGGTCGCGGGTGACGGCCAGGCGTACATGCGGATCTTCGGCGACCACCGGGGCGATGCCGAGGGGAAGATACCGGGGCGACCGGGCCAGTTCATGTACAACACTTGGAACGCGCTGCAGCTGGTGACCCAGGAGATGTTCGAGACGGGGGTGTCGCCGGAGACCGGAGACCAGATACTGGAAAAGCTGGCGATGTTTCTGCTGCCCTTCTACTCGGTTCTGGAAGCCGGGGGAGGGATGGTGGGACGGGAGGTTCTGGAAGGCTGGGAGTTGCCGTCTCCATCTCCGGTGCTGATGAAGGACGGCCAGCCGAACGACAGCGCATTCCATTCCCCCTACAGCGAGGCCCAATTGGAAGAGGTGGAGCGGTTGCTGGCCGGCTGAAGTCGCTGAGAGGATGCAGCTACCAGCTCTCCGAGCCTTCCATGCAGCGGATTGACCAGCGGGGTCTATTTCTACCGGCTGCGCGCCGGCGGGTTTACCAAAACCGAAAAAATGAAGATGTAGTTGTGTTCGTCGATCGGCATAAGATGTCAGACGATCCGGATTCGCTGCAAAATTGGCGGGAGCAGAAGAAGACATCCTATACGCATCACAAGGGGGTCGAATATCTGGAAGGGAATATCGAGAGGTTCGACTGATGCCCACCGAATCGCCCCAAATCGACGGTTAATTTATTCCCCCTACCAGGAAATACCCATGTCCAGTCAACAACCGACAATCCTCGATTCCACCGGCAAGCGCCAATTTGCCTGCTCGGCAGTGGCCGTTTCGGGCATCATCGTAAATCAGGAGAGTAAAATCCTGCTGCTTTCCTCTCCGGTCAAAAACGAGGATGGATCGTGGCAGGTTATCAGCGGGGCTTTGGAAGCACGAGAAACCATCCTCGATGGCACACTCCGCGAGATAGGCGAAGAAGCCGGTGAACATCTACGTGTTCGCCCTCTGGGCACCGTACATGTTCATACCTTCAACTATGAAGAACGCGTGCAGTATATGATCGGAATCTATTACTTGCTGGCCTATGAAGGAGGGTCCGTTCAACCTGGCGATGACATGCGAGGCAGCCAGTTCCGCTGGTGGAGCGTAGAAGAATTGGTGGCTGAAAATATCAAACTGAAAATTCCACCCGGTGGAATATGGATTCTGGAAAGAGCAGTTGAACTGTACCACTTGTGGGGAGACCAGACGAATCACCTATCGAGAGACCAGGCAAGAAATCTACAATAGCTGTTTTTATTGAAGAATGCCCACTACCAACGGCTCGAATCTTCTCGGTGATACGTCTGCCGAATTGCTTGCGGTGCAATATGTCGGAGAATCGTGATATGTTGGATGAACGCCTGTTGCTGCTCGGACTGAATGCGCTGGCCAGAGCCCATAAACTGGACTATTTCGCTGACGGACATCGCGGTGCCGGTATGGTGGCAGCGCACCTTCTATGTGTGGACAACAACCTGGACGATCACATCACGTCGCGAATCGCGGAATTGGTCGACCTCAACTGGGCTTCGTCTCCACTGTGCGCACCCTTTCCGGACACACAGCCTGAACCGGCACGGATCGACGAAATCGGCGTCGCCCTTACCGAAGGTGCAGAAGCGCTTCGACAGGTCGGCCACAACGCCATCTTCGCCATGCTGGCGGTCAAGGCGTTCCGCATGATGCCCAGCGCTGCCACGCCCCAGCGCATCGACGGGGTATGCACCATGATCCGATCCTTTACCCCCTGGCGCGACATAGAACCGGACCCGGATGTCGATCCACCACTGTTCACTGACACAGCGGCCGCATCGCAGTTCATCCTGCGCGAAGCAAGCGCGGCAATCGATCGGTTCGTCGGGTTCGGACAGGGGTTCGCCGGACACATGCTGACCTTCGGCCAGGCGCTCGTCGAGCTGGCGGCAATGGGTGATATCGAATGGGCCGAGAGTTGCCGCACCGCCTTCCGCAAATACGTGACGGTCACGCGCTGTGGACCGGAACCGGATTCGGAACCCCGTCCCGACCACGAGCCGAGTGATCTGCGGCCGACTGATTCCGCATACTGGAAGAGGCGTGGGGACAACACCTTGGCCATCGGGCACGTGTTTAAGTACCCATACAGCTACTACGACCTTTTGCGGCGCGCCGGCGACCCCGAATTGGAGCGCGCCTGGGATGAGAAGGCGCATCACCTATTCTGAAGCTGGAATGATGTGGACGCCGATATTGCTGCCCATCGTCCATGCATAGAACCAACCCTTCGGCGACTCAAGGGCACTGCTCAGATCACCCCCTCCTTCTGCAGGATATCCCCGGCGATGGCGTAGGTAGTGCCGTGCATGGCGATCACCACCAGCCCGATGCCCGTGGCCAGGTATCCCCCCATATACAGATTCGGCACATCCACCGACTCGTAATTGTGCGGGTGGGTTGTCACCTGGTGGACCTGAAATCGGTAGGGGTCGTGCTTTTCCCGTAGCTGTAGTGGCGGGAATCCCTCGAAAAGAGAATAGTCGGCAATTCCCCCGATCTCCTTGACCACGTGGTCGACCTCCAAAATCCGCTCCTCGCCGCCGCAGTCGACTCTCACCTGTCCATCCTCTTCGATCCTCCGCACCTGAGTCCCGTAGAGCGGCTCCAGCCGGGACGAATCCCCTTCCAGAATCTCGGCGATCCGCGTATAGTAGGGCAGCCCGTGCCGGCTGTCGTTGATCAGTCGCCAGTGTATCTCCCGATCCTGCCGCATCGCGTAGTACACCTGCTTGCCGGCGTCGTGCAACTCTGTGGCGGCCCAGTCCGCCGAACGCCCCCCGCCGATCACCAGCACCCGCTCTCCCGAGAAATCTTCCGGCTTGTCGTAGTAGGCGGTCACGAACGGCAGCTCTTCACCCGGCACGTCCAGCCGCCGCAGGCTGCAGCGCTGCCCGGCCGCGTACACCAGATACTTACAGGTGTACTGTCGCTCCGCCTCTCCATTGACTTCACCAGAAGTCAGCAGAAATCCCCTCTCGTGAGGCTCGACGCGCGTCACCTTCTCGAAGGTGCGGATATGCTCCTCCTGCTCGAAGCGACTCGGAATCTGATGGTAGTAGTCGATCAAATCGGTCTTGGCTATCAGCGCGTTGATATCCAGATCCATCCCCTTCTCGGCAGCGTACCGCGCCAGCGGATAAAAGGCGAACTCCATCCACTGCCCCGGCGACAGCGTCAGCAAATTCCGCGGCGCGTTGTTCCACAGCCCGCCCACCTCCTCCTGGGTGATCAGCAGGTAGTCGATCCCCTCTCCCTTGCGGAATTCCATACCGATCTGACTCTCGTGCTCAAACAGCTGGCGCGGATGGTGCAGCGCGCGAAACAGATCGACCGGAAGCGCCCCGTGACGCACAAGCTCGGGGAAATCCAGACTCAGCAGCGTCCCTCCATGCCCATTCAAAAAATCGTCCAGCTGCCCGTACCGCCGCGTAAATGCGCCACTCCTGCGGTAAAAGGGATGCCATCCCCCCAGCACTGCGGTCAGCGGCAGCCCGGCCGGTCCCCCGCCGACAATGATTACGGTATGGTGTTCCGCCATCCTTCTCCTCATATTCCCGCGGCCCAGAAGTTTCCCCCTGCCCGCACTTGTTTTTTCATCCTGAAAAATCCCGCACCGTGTGCGGCGTTGATGATCCGTCCCCCCCGGGCATGCCGATCGCCGCGACCCGGCTGGGCATTCGAATTTCAATCAATCGGCCGAACGAGCCAGACTGAAACCGATCGCCCATTCCCCTCTGTCCAACCTCCGGGTAAAGTCGATCCGCAGAGAACGAAGCACAAACGAAAACCCCGCTTCATGGTGAAATCCATCCGGCACACGCAGTGGATACAAAAGCCAATCCCTTCCCTCCCGCCCGATCGGTGCATACCCAAATCTACCCCTTCCCTCCCACCCGACCCACGTCCGCCCGGACGCCCCGTGCACCGTCAATTCCATTCCCCTCCGTGCCAGCCCATCCAACCGCAACCTCTTGAATAAATCACCCCCCAGATCCACTTCCCAGAACAGCCCCGCGTATTTCTCCCCTTCATACGGCCGTCCGTCGAGCGAGCGAAATGTGCCGAAGGGTTGGAAAATCCAGGTACTGGCGTCCAAACTCCCGTATCGCTGGATCGGCAGTTCCCCGGAAGCGGTGCCGGCCAGTCCGTGCAGGTGAATCGTCTCCCCCAGTCCCAGTCTGCGCACCAGCGCGTCCGTGTGCCAGTCGAACGACAGTCGATACCGGGTGAAGTCGAAGTCACTCCCCATCCAGTCCCCGCTGTGCTCCATTTCCAATTCCACCCGCTTCTGGGATCGCCGCCCGAACGGCCGATACTTTCCCCCCCAGTTGAAGATCAGATCGAACGACCGCAGTCGCCCCTCTTCTACGGTCGGATTCTCCCGCTGTGGATCATCTCTGTCCTCGCACAGCAGTTCGTAAATCCGCCCGTTTTTGTTCTGGTAGCCGCACGCTATATCGAAGTCCGTAGACTTCGCCAGCGAGCGGTGCTCCTCGTGATGAAAGCTGGCGCGCACCGTGCTCTTCGCCTTCCCGAAGCGATATCCCACTTCCGCCGCAAATCTTCGGCTCCAGTAGTAGTCGAAGTAATCATCGAGGCTGAGCAGCATCGGCAGGCTGTTGAAAGCGAGGGAATACGACTCCGAAGGATATCGGGTTCGCGTGCTCGCCTGGTAATTCAATCCGGCGAATCCGCTCTTCTCACTTCCCCAGGCCTGCCGGAACCCCGCTCCGTAGAATTTTTTCTCCGATCCCTCGTTGTATCCCCCCTTGGTATATATCGCCAGTCGCTCACTCAATACACTCTTCCCCTTTAATCCCATATGCGCTCCATCGACCCGATTGAACCACAGCTCGTACCCGAACTTCGGCACAAAGCGCTTATTCGCCAGTCCACCCACACCCACCCCGGTCGCCCCTTCGATCACCGCCGTCACCACCTCGTCCCGCACGGCCGAGTCTTCGGCCAGCGGATCGATCTCGTGCGGCGCCATTTCCCGCCGCACCACCCGCTTGCCGTAGAGCTCGAACAGCGCCCTCGCCGTTCCCAGCGGCCGGGGCCGCCGCCGCAGCTGCGCATACGCCGACTCCTCCCGCAGCGAGTGCGGCACCTCGTCCCAGTATGGCTCCAGCAGCTCAATCTTCTGCTCCGCCCTCTTCTCCACCTGCAGCTTCTCCCCATCGAGGAAGAACAGCTCGGGCAGTTCCACCCCCGCCCGCTGCCCGCTCCACAGCGTCAGTCCCCGCAGCCGGGCGCGCGGCGTCCTGAAACGGCCCAGCTGCTCGCCAAGCTGGCTGAACGTCACCCCCCCCTGCGGCTGGGATTGCGACGTCGGCACCCCCCCCTGCCTCTTCACCTCTTCCCCCATCGCCGAACTCCCGAACCGCCCCTCCATCTCGTAGCGCAGCACCACCGGCAAATACGCCCCCGGCTCCACGTGCCGAAACTCCTGCTCAAAGGAGATCCCGATCCCTTGTTCTGTTTGAAAAATCGGAGATTGCACCGGTGGGACCACCTTCAAATTCACCTCGACCAGGGCAAAATCCTCTTCCCGCACCAGCAGATGCCCGGCGAATCCGTAAGCCAGCCCCTCCCGCGGCATTACTGCGATCGACAGATGCCCCTCGCCGTCCCGCTCCACCTCCTCCACCAGCTGGAACAGATAGTTCCGCAACGCCTTGGGATGGGTCACCCCCATGACCCGATTGCCCAGAATCTCCACCTCATCAGCATACAGATTGGCGGCGTAGTCACTGGCTGAAAAATCGCGCAGCCCCTCCGGCACGTTGCTCGTATATCGCTTTGCCTGCACCATCTCGCGCGTCCCCTGTCGCCAGTCGCTGTACACTCTGGCTACCGTCTCCCGAATCCCGACGATATCGTTATCGCTGAACAACGTCTGCCGCGTATACACTTCCGCCGTATGGCTCTCCAGATGCAACCACCAGTCCCGCTTGCGGCGGATCACCTCGCGCATAGCCCGCACCGCCGGATCCTGGTAGTCGACCACCACCCCTTCCATCTCGTATACCACCGGCGTCAGCCGCACTTCCACCGAGCGCTTACCCGCCACGAAGATCGTCCGCTTCTGCGGATCGAACCCGACGTGGCGCACTTCGATCGTCATCGGCAGTTCTTCCACAGGCAAAACAAAACGGCCTTCTTCCCCGGCGACCACCCCGCGCTCCGTCCCCTCGATCTCAATCGTCGCCCCCGGCAGCGGCTTACCCGTATCGTCGTCCCGCACCTGTCCGCGAATCGACGTCTGCGCCCAGACGCCACAGGGATATATCCCCAGCAGCCAGACGAGTATCCATATTCTTCCCATGCATTACCTCACTTCTCCTGCTGGATACGAAAACAAAGCCCTGTCCGAAAGTCCAGACGCAACTCATTCGGACGAGTTCCCGGACGGTGTACCTCAAAGAAAGAGCCGCGACAAAATGGACCTCGCCGCGGCCTTCCATTTGCTGCCTTCTGACCCGATTTCCTTACGGCAAGAACGCCTTCGCATTCTCCAGCTTCGCCGGCAGATAGGTGTCTATCACGTGGTTGAGATCGTGCACCGCAAACGCCTGCTGTTCGGCGCGGTACCCCGCCTTCTTCAGCTTGAGCAACGCCTCCTGCCATTTCTTGTAGTGCTGCACGAACGGATCGTTCTTGAGCGCGTCGTCGATCCGCTTGATATCCACGTCCGTCATTTTGTGCGTGGGCAGCCCGTACTGCTCGATGTCGTCAGGAGTCACCCCCAGAAAGTGCGCCTTGGGCACGCAAAAGAATTCGTTAATATGCGCTGCGTTTCCCGACCCCACCTTGAGCGTCCGGTAGATATTGCAAATTCCGTACGGATCGCAGTCGACAAAGGCGTAGACCGGAACATCCAGCTCGTCGGAGAGCCGTCGGATAAAACGGCGCGTCGCCCGCGTCGGCACGCCCCCCATCGACACCAGGATGCAGTTGGCCGTGCGCCAGTAGCTGTGCTTGACCAGCCGCTGGAACATACCCGCCGTCTCGATCGCCAGCACGAACTTGGCATCCGACTCGAAGCGCAAATGCTCCACCGAAATCGGGATCGAATACGCCCCGGACCCGAACCGGGTGCAATCGATGGCCAGCTCTTCGCCGCTGTCGCGGTCTTCGTCGAACACCGTCAACCGTCCCGCAACCTCTCCTCCCTTCTCCTCGGGCACGAAACCGAGCTGCTCGCGGTTGACCCGAAAGAGCGCCTCCACGTCGTCGAGCACCGTGTCCGACTCGGTCTGCTCGCCAAAGCGAATCTCGTCGCTCCAGCCCTTGGCCACGTAGTACGCCTCGCGCTTGGTGGCGATATCGTCGGTCTCGATCAAATTCTTGGAAAGGGCGATCATCTTGAGCGACTGGGCGAACGTCTTCACCGTCGACACCGCCAGCGTCCGCTCTTTGGTCTTGCGCCCCATCTCGAAGAAACCGGCCTTGGGATCGAACTTCACATTACTCAAATTGCGCAGCGGAAAGCGCATCGACGGCTTCTGCCGCTTGAGAATCTTGTCGCGAATCCCCTTTGCTTCCTTCTCGATCTGTTTCAGCAATCCGCTCATGACCGGCTCCTCTCCAGCATCGACTGCAGCGTTTCCTCCACCTGCTGTTTCTTCTTATCGCTGTCCCCTGTGATCTCCTGCAGCGCCTCGGCGATGTGGCCGATATACTGAGAGACGTAGGATTTCTTGCGCTCAGCCTCCGCCGCCCGCCGCTGTCGGTTGATCTGCTCTCCCACCCGCCGGCCGCACTCCTGCACCGCCAGGCGAATCTCCTTCATGATCTCCGGATAGTGGGCTACCGCCTCCTTACTTTCTGATGTGAACGGCACCCAGACCGAGGCCACGTGCACGATCACCACCAGCGGCCCGGTCGGCATCGAACCGTTGCTCTGACTGACCCGGTAGTTGCGCCAGTCGACGTCGATAGTGCTGCGGGTGATAGCGCAGGCCGACTGCTGATAGAGCAGCGGCACCCGATTGGCAAAGCGCATCAGAGAGATCGTCCCGTCCGGATCGACATCCCCACCATAGGCCAGAGCTACCTCCACCTGAAAAGGATTGCCGCGATACACGGCAGGAGGCCGCGTAGTCGAGGTGTAGAAAGCGGCATCGACACTCTGCCGCAGACTGGCCAGTAGCAATTCCTCGCCGATCGGCACGATGCAGTCGGTCGGCGGCTTCATCAGCTTGGTCTGATTGATCGCCTTGAACAGCCGGTCGCTCTCCTCGCGGGCGATGCTCTTGGGACGGGAATTCGCCCTCAGATCCGCCTTTTCGCAGATCTCCTTGGCCATCCGCACCGAGACCCGCGAAAACTCCTGCGTCAGAAATCCCTGCAGAGTGCGATGTGGGGTGGCGTGCAGCATCTTCATCAGCACCCCCAGCTCGATGCCATGCGGATGCGGCTTCACCTCCTTTGGCTCGGGAGGAAGCTCGTCGGCGCTGCACTCGTATTCCTCCCGACGTCCGTCCGGAGAACTGTAGATGAGGTGCAGATGCGGATTGGCCAGCGCCGTCTGCCGCAAATATTCATCCACCGACTGCCGACCGCGCAGATAGCGCGCCTCCATTTCGATCTCGACCTGCGTCCCCTGGGCATGCTCCCAATCCGGCACGTCCTCCTCACGCACAATCTCAGGTTTGTTCTTGGTAGTGTTGATCTGGATTTCGTACATGTGAGCGGGACGCCGCGAACTGGTCCGTGAAAGGATACGTGTCGGCTTGCCCGTGGTCAGCTGTCCGTACATGCTGGCCGCCGAAATGCCGATCCCCTGCTGCCCTCGCGACATCTTGAGCCGATGGAATTTGGAGCCGTAGAGCAGCTTGCCAAAGATGTTGGGGATCTGAGCTTTGACGATACCCGGCCCGTTGTCCCTGACCCGCATCAGATACCGGTCGCTGCCGACCGACTCGATCGCCACCTCGATCTCCGGCAGGATCCCCGCCTCCTCGCAGGCGTCCAGGCTGTTGTCTACCGCCTCCTTGATCCCGGTGAGCAGCGCCCGGCGCGGGTTGTCGAAGCCGAGCAAGTGCCGGTTGCGGCTGAAGAACTCCGAGATCGAGATGTCGCGCTGTCGACTGGCCATCGACTGGGCGGTCGCCCGGCCGCTGCTCCCGGATCGCTTTTTAGCGGTTCGACCATTGCCGGAATCCGGAGTCTTCCCCGGACCGGCCGTGGAGAGCAGGTCCATCTGGGCAGTCTTCTCACTCATCTAAACTTCCTCGAGAAAAGGTGCGGCAACAGTCTACTATCGACGGGCGCTGCGCATCGACCCGTGAGAGTGATACAGAGGAGAAAATAGTGCTGAAAAATCGAGTGGGGAGAGGTGAAAAAAGGTGTTTAAAAATAACCAAATTAGGGTATTACTGTCAACAGAACGGACAGTCCGGTTGCTGCTTCCCCAAAGGGCACACCTCCCCTAAAAAACCGAAGCCTGGGGTTCCGTTCGCCCTTCCCCTTCACAGATCCTAATTTTTCTGCAACCTTTGCCCTACTTTTGCGACAGTACCACTGAGGCTTTCTCGGAGGAAACCGCTTCGTGGCAAACGACGACACCGAAATCGTGCAGTCGGCACTAGATGGAAACGAGGATGCTTTTGCCGGGCTCTGGGAGAAATACCAGCTCGAAGCGCAGAAGTGGGCCTTCCGCTACGTGCGCAATCTCTTTGAGGCAGAAGAGGTGGCTCAGGAGGCATTCGTAGAAGCTTACAATCGACTCCGAGAACTGCGAGATCCCCATAAATTCGGCGGCTGGCTGCGTCGCATCGTGACTAACATCGCCATTTCACAGCTCAGACGGCGGCGGCAGACCGTGCCCTTCGAAGAGACGAGCGGTATCCTGATCGATGGCAGATGGACGAAACAGAACAATCGCTACGAGTTGCCATCTCTCGACGCATCGATAGAGCAACAGGCGCAAACAGAAAAACTCGATGCAGCCATCCGCACGCTGCCGCAAAAACAGCGGCGCGCCGTGGCGATGTTCTACTTCGAAGAAATCTCTCAGGGGGAGATCGCCACCCATATGAAAATATCGATAGCCGCGGTCAAAAGTATGCTATTCCGCGCCAGAGAACGACTCAAAAAGGAGTTGAACCGTGAGCCCTGACCAGACCAAAGAAACCTCGGGAGACCCCGACGATCGCATCGAGCAGCTCATCGCGACAGTCGATTCAATGCGCCAGGAGTTGGGAGCTTTTCGGGAAATCCTGGAGCACTCGCCAGCCCCCGGCAAAACGCCCACCGGCGCCATCGAGCGAGCCGCCGGCGAATTCCGCAAACTCCCGGAGGACTCTGAGGATGCTCTCCGCTGGGGATTCATCGGCGCCTGGGGAAAAGGGGGTGCACAGGGTGCCCGCCATGCGGCCTACAGCATCAACACCACCTCGATCGACGCCTTTCTGGACGACACGACCGACGAGGACATCTCCGCTTTCGCCGCCGTATTTCTCAAACCCCACACCATCCGGGTCTGCAAATATCTCTTCCGCTGCGGAGGAGGAGCGACGCGGGAAGAGATCGAAAACGGCTGCGACCTGAGCAAAGAAGAATTCACCGAAGCAGTAAAGCCACTTCTCGAATGGCACTTTGTCGAGTGGAAGGAAAAACGGTTGGAGTCGAATGGACAGGGCGTCAACTTCGCCCTCACGCTGATCGGGATGACAAAGGAGGGGATCAAGCACAAAACCAATAAATGGGATTGAATCTCCCCTCCAGTCCCTTTGCAGCGTTCTCCACCTTCATATCACCTTTGAAATTCCCAGGTGATCGCTCCGTAGATTCCGGGCTGGGCTTCGGTGGAGACGAAATCGACCAGGATGTTGTTGAATTCGGGGTGGGGGGCGTCGATCAAGTTCTGGCCGACCAGAGAGAGTTCGAGAAAATCGATCGGTCGCCAGGCGAAACGCAGATCCAGATCGACATAGCGACCGATTTCGCGGGTAGACAGATCGATTCCGCGAGAAGGTAAGCGATCGACGTAGCGAAACACTCCGTCCAACTGCAGGTCGCGCCGCAGGTTGAGCGAAGACCAGAAAAAGAGTTGGTGGGCAGGGCTGCCCCCTTCATCCGCTACGTCTAGAGGCCCTCTTTGGGTGTCGGTCCGAAGCTCTATTTGCAGGTGGGAATATCCGGCGCGCAACCGCCCCTTCTCCCGGGGCATCTGCCAGTCGATCGTCAGCTCCAGTCCGCAAATCTCTCCCTGTACAATATTGGTGGCGGGGAACAGCTCCACCAGGTGCGGCACCGGCTCCTCCACAAACGCAGGCAAGGTAACCCTGCCCGCCCGCAGTCCCGCGTAGTCGCTGTAGTGCCCTGCCAGATCCAGGAAAAGTCCTTCTCTCGGCTGGATGCGGTATCCAGCCTCAAATGAGAGGACTCGTTCCGCTTCCAATCCTCGATCCCCCGCCAGAATCACCAGCGTCGGCGGACTGTCGGTGAACAGGGAACCGGCCGGCAGAGTCCGGTTGAGAACGCGCACATCGTTCTCGCTGCGCGAGGGGGTGCGCACGGAGCGCGTGGCAGCCGCCCAGAAAACCTGCCGCGGATGCGGCGTCCACAGCAGACGCGCGCTCGGCTGATACTCGAATCCGGTGTAGTCGTTGTGCTCGAACTTGGATCCCACGAAGAGCTGCAGCCGCTCAGGCCACAGTCTAATTCTTTCCTGAAGGAAGGCGCTGTAGAGCGATACACCCGCCCTCTCCGGCTCGAGAGAAAAGGCCGGCGAGTTCCTGAACCGGTCCCGGGTAAAGCGATAGCCCATTCCCCAGATCATCTCCTGCCGACTACCCGAGCTGAACCGATGCTGAAAATCGAGATCCCAGGTATCGCGAGTTTCGTTGATCAGCGTATCCGCCCACTCGGTGTGGTCGTAGTAGACCTGCATACGCAAATCCGAAGTGGCCGATAGATCCTGCCGCCAGCGCCCCAGGAGATTGCCCCCCGCCAACCGGCTGTCTCCCTCGATGGTCTTCGCGTAGGGCGGAATCAACGTCGGCAGCCGGTACTGCTGCCCCCGATCTCCCCGATAGAAATCCCCCTGCCAGGTCAGGTCGCCATCCTCTCCCAACTGCCGATCCACCCGAAAACCGACGCGCCCCATCGCCCAGTCATCCGCCGCAGGATCTCCATCCGCATCGACAAAAGAGTCGTGGGCAAACCCCTTAGCGTAGACCCTGAAGTCGGTGTCACCGTCCAGCATCCCCCCATAGCGCAACCTCACGAAACCCCTCTCTTCGGTGCCCCCTCCAATCTTCACAAGTCCACCCCGGCTCTCACTCGCTTTCCGGGTGACAATGTCGATAATGCCGTTGACCGCATTGGCCCCCCAGAGGGTACCACCGGGACCGCGAATCACCTCGATGCGCTCGACCTCCTCGAGCAATACATCCTGCACTTCCCAGACGACGCCCGAGAAGAAGGAGGTATAAACCGCCCTCCCGTCGATGAGGACCAGGAGATGTTGGGCGAAACGGCCGTTGAAGCCACGCGCCGAAATCGCCCATTTGTTGGCGTCGAGACGGGCCACCTCCATACCCGGCACCAGGCGCAGCGCCTCGGGAATGGAGGTAACTCCGGAGCGGATCAGATCCTCGCGGGTGAGGACGTAAACCGCGGCCGGGGTGTCGAAGAGCCGCTCCTCCGTCCGCGAAGTGAGACCCACCTCGATATCCATGAGGTCTTCGATACTGAGCGCCGTCAGGTCGATCTCATCGGCCCCGGATCGGATCGCCAACACCAGACAGGCTATGAGCAGCAGTATTCGAAACATGGGTTATAAGATAGGGAGAAATCAGGAGCGTTGCCTGTTTTTGAATCCGAGGTCGCTAAAGGATGCCGAAGGATGCCGAAGGCCGCCAATCCCGGAGTAATTGAGCGCCATGCTACACCTGCCGATTCCCCTGCTATGGCCTGTAGAGAGCCGTTCCATTGGGAATGCAGCATTCAATAGGGGACTTATCTTAATTGTATCTTGTATTTACCTCAGTTGATTTCATTTGGAGCCGCCAACGAAAAGTCTCGCGATCACGACTGTTTTCTTTTTTGGACTGACTCTTTCAGCAATAAGTGCATCCAAAGCGTAGTTATTAAGAAATACGTGAGTGCCCATTCAAGCATTGTTTACTGTAGGAGGGTTGCCCATGGCGGCAATGGCAGCCGCAGCCAAGGACGGACCGACCTACTACACGCCCGAGCGCCTCGCCGTAGCCCGTGAGAACCTGGCGCGGTACGAGTGGGCCCAGGCCACCTTCGAGCGCCTGAAGGCGGGAGACGGATTCCGCTACTACATCGGCCCCGAGTACGGACCGGCGGAGACCTACGCCGAGCAGAGCGACGAATTCATGTGGCTCCTGCAGCCCACCACGAAGATCGCCCGCTTCATCGAGCAAGAGGCCCGGGCTATCTGCCCCGTCCACGGCACCCGGGGGCGGGACCTCGACCCCTGGTGCCCCTACAACATCGATCCCATTGAGCACCCGTACAAGATCCAGTGCATGCTCGGCGGCGAGTGGTACCCGAGCAACGACTATGCCAGCGGCGACCTCACCTCGGGGGAGTACCCCGACGACGGCAACGGCTGCCGGATCGACGGGTGCACGTACTTCTTCCTGCGTGAGTACGTCCACATGGCCTATGGCTCGGCCGTCATCCCGGCGCTGCGGTCTCTGTCCCAGGCGTACGCCCTCACCGGCGATGCCCGGTACGGCCGCAAGGGCACCATCCTGCTGGCCCGACTCGCCAGCGAGTACCCTAACCACGACGATCGCCAAGATCGCCGGTTCTACGCCCTGTACAACGGCCGCGATCCCCGCCGTCAGTGGATTACGGGCGGCATGATCACCGATCACATCTGGGAGACCTTCTGTCTGGAGGGGGCGGTGTACGCGTACGACGGCCTGTACCCGTACATGGGCCAGGACCCGGACATGCTCGCCTTCCTCAGGGACCAGGGAATGCCCGTCGAGAGCGCCGATGACTTGCGGCGCTACATCGAGCACTACCTTGTCCGAGCCGGCATGATCGGGCTGCTCAACGGTGCCATCAAGGGAAATGAGGGGCATCATCAGGCCGCGGCCCTGGCCTGCGCCCTGGTCCTCGACGACTACACGGGGCCGTCGCCCAACTCCGTCGACCTGGTGGATTACGCCTTCCACGGTGTCGGTCACGCCGCCCACCTGCTGGTCAATGGCCTCACCCGCGATGGTGGCGGCCACGAGAGCCCCAGCTACAGCCGCATCGAGCTGGACCTGATCCGGGTAGATCGGGCCATGTCCGCCATCCGCCAGCAGCAGCCGGACCTCTTCCCCCTCGACCGGTACCCCGACCTGTTCGGCGAACCCAAGGCCAGACTGATCTTCGACTGGTTCCTGGATATGACCCTGCTCGACGCCTACCTGCCCTCCATTGGTGATACGGGCGGGATCACCGACGGGCCTGGTGGTACACCCGGGATCACCGAGTTGCGGCGCGCGACCTCCCAGTGCTACTCCCTTCTCACCTCCGAGAACCTCTATGCCTTCCAGCGCTACGGCGATCCCCGTATGGCCCGGGCCGCCACGCGTCTCGACGGTACCCTCTACGAGGGAGAGCTCTTCGAACCTTACCCGGCCGACCAGATCGCCGCAGCCCTGCAGCGACCCGAGTCGCACCTCGACCGCGGCTCCCGCCTGCTCGACGGGTACGGCGTGGCCATCCTGTCCTCCGGAGACCAGGAGCATCGCCGGGCCGCCATGCTAAACTACAGCTCTCTCACGGGGCACCGGCAGCGCGACCACCTGTCCCTCGGACTGTTTGCTCGCGGTGTGGATTGGCTGCCCGATCTGGGCTATCCCCACTCGTGGGATCACCGCTGGCAGTGGGACGCCAACTCCCTGGCCCACAACACCGTCACCGTGGACGAGACCCAACCGCGCCACGACTTCGGCGGAGCCGGGCGCCTGTTTGCCCGCGCCGACGGGATTCACGTCATCTGCGCCGGCCATGATCCCTACCCGCCCGAGCGCGTCGAGCCGGCGCGGAACGGCGCCCGACCAACGCGCCTGTACGAGCGCCTCTTCGTCCTCGTCGACGTCGACGAAGAGAGCTTCTACCTGGTGGACGTGTTCACCGTGGACGGCGGCGAGCAGCACGATCAGAGCTGGCACGGTCCCCTGGTGCCGGTCCAGCCCCCGGAACTCGACTGGATCATCCAGGACGCGGGCACCCTGGCCGGACCCGACGTGGAACCTTTCGGCTCCTGGACCGATCGCTGGGGTCGCGACCGGAAGGACTTCCCCTCGTACCTGACCGGCATCCGCCGCGCCACCCTCGCCCGGCCGACCACCTGGACCTGGCCCACAGACCTGCCCGAAGGCGACGGCCTGCGCCTGCACCTGGTGCCCGTGGGTGGCCCTCTCGAAGCCATCGGTGGGCGGGGTCGCTCCCCGGCGCGGCCCGAAGACTGGGGCCTCGACTACATCCTGGCCCGTCGCCAGGTCACCGACGGCTCCCCCTCCGTGTTCGTCAGCGTTGTCGACGCGTACCAGGGAGACCCCGTGGTGCGGGAAGTGCGCCTACTCGAGGAGTCACCCGTCATCCTGGAGGTCGAGCGCGCCGGGGCAACCGACCGCCTCCATCTCCACCTGCCCCTGTCCCCGAGCACTACTCCAGCACACCGACCCGTCGGCGTGCGGGTGCGCACCCAGGCGGATGGCGAGACGACGCGGGACGTGCGCATCGGTCAGTGGGCTCCCGACGAGGGCGGCTATGTGACGGCGCGGATCGCCGCCGTCGACTGCCAGGCCAACCGCGTGGCCGTGCCGATGAGCCAGCCGCTGGCGCGGACCGTACAGGTGGGCAGGACCCTCCGGATCTACAACGAGAGCAGAACCGCCCTGTACCGCGTGATCGACACGGATCAGGAGGGCGACCTCATCTGGATGAGCCTGAACGACTCCGCCCTGCTGGCGCGGGGACAGGTCGTCGCCGTCGAGGATAGTCGCCTCCAGCTGGACAGCTACCTGACTTTTGCCCGGCGACGGCCGGTCACAGACGGCGAGCTGATTCCCGGCCCCGACTACTACGCCGGCGCCTGGCTCACCCAGGAGACCGGGCAGTTCCAGGTGGTCGGAGCCGTGCAGGATGGCGAGAACGAGAACGAGCGCAACACCATCTATCTGCAAGAGCCTGTCGATGCCCGAAAGCTGCGGGCGCTCGAGCACCAGAGCGTGTCCATCTGGCAGTACGGCGTCGGCGACCAGCTCGAGCTGGCCCTGATCGAGGCGTGAGCCCATGACCGACCCCAGCGACCTGAGTGTCACCGAGGCTGAGCTCCACGGCGCACGGCACCTGCGGCACAAGCTGCTGCAGGACCCGTACCGCCCGGCGTACCACTTCACTCGTACCATCCTCCAAAAAGCAGTCCGATGATCGCCCGGTGCGTCTCGGGGATCTCTACATCCGATCGCTTCAAGGCTCTTACGACCTGCTCCCGGGTCCACTTCTCATCCCGCACGTACTCCCACATCGTCTGATCTCTGGGTCCAGGCTCTTCCCGGTCCTTCAAACTGTAGAGACTCGCCATCAGCGACTGCTGCTCCCCACCCTTCTCTGGCTCCACCGTATCCTCCCGGACAGCTTTCCCATCCCCCTGCAGCAGACGCAGCGCCGTCTTCCGGATCGTCTGCCGCTGTTGATCCTTCTCGGCAATCTGCTCGACGATCTCCGCACAGACCGGCCGCACCACCTCGCCGTCCACCTTTTCCAACTCGCCCACGATCTCCTCGTAATCTTCGCAGCGATCCAGACGGATCAGCACCCCTACCAGCAGCCTCAGTAAACCCTCACTGTTCGGATTGTCAGCCCACTGATTCTCAAATATTTGCAGCCGGGCCCGCAGCCGCTGCGGATCGAACGACTGACGCAGCGGATTTTCGGGAATAAAGCCGCGCAACCTTTCGATCAGCTCTCTTCGATCTTCCGGCCCGCGCACCTCTTCTCCTCCGGTCACTCTGTAATACTGTTCCAGGATCTCCTCACTATAGCGCGGATGCTTGTCCATCTTCACCAGAATCCGCCCCATGAAGTACCGCTCCCAATCCGGATTCCGGCGATCCACCTTCAGATACAGATCGTAGAAGATGTCGGCCAGTCCCTTGAGCAACGGCCCGTCGTCCTGGGCGTAGTGCAGCATCCCCTCAATCTCGAAACCCAGCTGAAACCTGTCCGCCTCGCTGGAGACGGCGATGGTCATCACCCTGAGCAGCAGATGCCGGGCGCGCCGAAAGGGAACTGCCTCCCCTTCCTGCATCGCCAGGTAGTATCCGTGCACTTCCCGCATATCTTTAGGATCGAGCAGATAATTGAAATCCTGGACTATGCTCCCCGACACCCCCTCGGGGGGAGACCCGGAGAGCCGCTGCAGCCTCTTCTTGAATTCCACCGTCGGATAATACCCGCCCCCGTAGTACCGCCCCTCCGTCCACCCCAGACTCACGTATCCCCTGATCCCCGGCTCCCCCACATCGGTCAGCATGTCGAGCAGTTTGTCGCTCTTGATCTGCGCGCTCACCCCGAACCGTGCCACGTCGTTCAAATCGTGCAGGATATCGTCGACCGTCTCCGGCTCCACAGGCAGTCCGCGCCGCTCCGCCTGCTTGAAGGCGGCCGGATGGACGATGTCTCGGTCGATATTGTAGTAGGTGGGATACTGGAACGCCTCGGTGATCTCGTAGAGCTTGTTGCTCGCCCACTTGCGCTCGAGTTCTTCGTCGAAGATCCCGTCTGCTATCTCGTACGGATCCTGCCCGATGATCTCCCGATTCATCCCGTAGAACGAATCCGAGTACCGCCCAAAAAACAGCTCGAACTCGTTTTCCTCGTCCCCCTCGTTCAGATTGAGGTGCTTATTGAGCTGCTCCACCGTTCTGCGGAGAAAGGCGTGCCCCAGGGTGAAGCGCTCCAACAACCGCTGCTGGCTACGCCGGATCAACTCCAGGATGAGCAGATAATCCAACAACGACCAGGCTTCCTGTATAATCACTTCGCTGATCGCCCAGTAATCGTACCCCTTGTCGTACGCCTCGCGGATCACCAGCTCAGGCATGTAGATCGTCTTGCGCGTGCGCCCGGCGTGGAACGCCTGGTGCCCGCGGGCGTGGTGGAAGACCAGCAGTTCGTCCCCCTTCACCATGGTGATGCTGATCCCCCACCCCAGCAGCGCCTCCACCAGGTACTCCGGAAGCTGGCGCACTGCTCCGTAGAAAAACTTGACCAGTTCGTGCCCGGCGTGGAAGCGGGGCAGCTTTTCGTCCTCCATCAACCGCCCGTCCCGCAACCTGTTCTGCTGGCCGAAGATGACCGTCTTCTGGTGGCGGCGCAACGCCCCGTTCACCTCGGCGTGGGAGATATCCCCCTCGCGCAGACCGCTGTTCGGGCGGTCGTCGCCGGAAAAAGGAGACTCCTGTTCCCCTTCCAGTTCCGGGTAAAATTCGGGATCAGTGGGCATGGGGCAGATTGGGTATCTTTGAAAGATGAAGAAAAAGCGACGAGGGATAGCCCTGACAGAAATTTTAGACGCAAATCGCAGAGAGACGTAACAGCGAAAAAGTATAGCTCAGTCGACCGATCCATCCACATGCGGCTTCAGCGCCGCGTATATGGCGAAGTTCAGGGGCGTG
>Ga0233430_1000500_pt1 | contig 71983 bp, 94 predicted proteins | sample SI_118_April2016_2_FD_179883 | JGI IMG/M metagenome (GOLD analysis project Ga0233430, IMG submission 179883) | Seawater microbial communities from Saanich Inlet, British Columbia, Canada - SI_118_April2016_150_MG | ecosystem: Environmental > Aquatic > Marine > Inlet | place: Canada: British... | reverse complement strand
AACCAGTATTCCCCAATCATTATTTCAAACAATGGATGGAAGTTTTAATGTTTCTAATACCGGTAATGCCTCATTGTTTATTGTTGATAATACTACTGGTTTTGTTGGAATTGGAACAGCTACTCCTAGTCAAGCATTAGAAGTTTATAGTACAATTAAAATCGGAGAAACAGGTGTACAGGGAGGAACTTTAATTTCAGGAGATAGTATGATTTTTAATATAGATAGTGATGATAGCGGAACAGCAAGTTCTTTCAGATTTAAAAAAGATGATACTGCTGATTCTGGGACAGAGTTAATGAGAATTCAAGAAAATGGTTATGTTGGAATTGGAACAGATAGTCCAGGAACAATCCTGGATATAGAGGCAGGAGATGTGGCTGCAGGAACATTAGCAGGAAGTTTAAGAGTTTTAGGAGGATCAAGTGCAGATACAGATATAAGGTTTGGAGCTTCATCCACAGGGGATTATGGTTGGATAGAAGCTGTTCAAACAGGTGTTGGTTTTGGTAGAGATTTAGTTTTACAAGGACAAGAAGGAGAGGTGGGAATTGGAATGACTGCACCTACAAGTTTATTACATGTTTATCAAACTCAATCAGATATGACTGCCAATGTTCCACTGGTTAATTTATCAGCTCTCGGAGCTGCTGTAGCTACAAAAGGAGGTCTTTTACATTTATATTCTTCAAGAGGAACAGGAACAGATGATACAGATTTATTTAAGGTGGCAGGAGGTAGTTCTTCATTGACAACTTTTTTAACAATAAGAAATTCTGGATTAATTGGTATTGGAACAAGTAGTCCTGCCAAATTATTACATCTTGGAGATGATACTGCTAATATTAACGGAGAAATTTTATTTGAAGCAAGTGATGGAGATTTAATAGATATGGGGATTACAACTTCTGATGAATTTTATATTGGTTCTGGAGGGGGATATGTAGGTAATGTTGGAATTGGGACTACAAATCCTTCAGCAGCATTAGATGTTATAGGGGCTATAGAGGGTAATGGGGCTATTACTGCAACATCATCTATAACTTCTGGAGGTCCTATGTATGCTACTCCTATAACTACTTTTGCAGATGGTGATGCTACTCCTAGTATTGCTTTAGGAAATATCTTCCAAACAGCTAATACAGCTTCAACAGCTATAACTGATTTTGATGATCCAAAGGCAGGGCATTCAATTACAATTATATTTGGAGATAGTGATACAAATATTACTAATATCGGAAATATAAGACCTTATAGAAATTTAAATAGAACAGCTGCAAATGCTTGGGATTCTATTAGTTTTGTATATAATGGAACTTTCTGGATTGAAACAAGTTTTAGTGATAATTCTTAGATAGTTTAAAATAATTAACTTTATTAAAAAGAATAACGGTTATTTAATATGAAATTCAGGAGATTCTTAATTATTTTTATTATTTTTTTAAATATTGGATTTGTAAATGCAGATATTATTTCTTTAAATTCAGGAGGAACAGGAAATATTATTTTGAATCCAGATAGTTTTATTGAAGGTTTTTTTTCATGTGTTCCTACTAATTGTGCTGATTTAAATTATTCTTGTGATTCTGTTTCTGATGGGTGTGGTAGAACTTTAGATTGTGGAACATGTTCTTCTGGTTTTTCATGTTCTTCTGGAACTTGTGTTGCAGATTCAGGTGGTGGAGATACTGGAACTGGTGGGGGAGGTGGAGGAGGTGGAGCAACACCTACAACTTTTTTAATAGTAACTCCTAATAATTTCACAATTAATTTAGCTATTAATACTAATATAGATAAAACAATTACTGTAACCAATGCCGGAACAACTGCTAGAAATGTAAGTATTAGCCAAACAGGTTTAACAGATAATCTTATTTTAGGAGATACTTTTTTCTCTTTAGTTGCAGGGGAATCTAAAATATTAGATGTTACCTTTGTTGCAACAAGTCAAACAGGTGTTATAACAGGTAAAATTAATATTGGGGGTGTTAATGTTTTAGTTTCTTTAAATGTTAGAACTGTTTTATTATTATTTGATTCTAATATTATTGTTTTAAATGATAATTATATTGTACCTCAAAAAGAAGATTTGGAAACACAGGTTACCTTGATTCCAATGGGTGAAAAACAAAGAATGGATGTAACTCTGAATTATGAGATTAAAGATTATAATGGAAATATTTATTTAACAAAAAGTGAAACTTTATTGATAGAAGAACAAATAGAATTTGAAAGAAATTTTGATACAGGAAGTCTTCCTATAGGTGATTATGTTATTGGTTTAGAATTAATTTATCCTAATGGAGTAGCTCCTTCTAGTGCTCATTTTAAGGTTGTTGAACCTTTACCTACAAATGTTTTCGCAATGATAGTCATGATTCTTGTGATTTTAATAATGATAATATTGATAATAATTATTATTTTGTTGATTATAAGAAAAATTAAAGAAAATAAAAAACAGCAAGAAATTAGTAATGTTTAGGTAGATTTATAAACTATAGGTAGCTATAGGTAACTATAGATATTAATTAAAATGATTACTACAATACAACTTAATAAACATACTAAAAAAAAATTAGATAGTTTAAAAATTTATAATAGAGAAAGTTATAATGAGTTAATTTTGAGATTATTAGAAGGTAATTCTTCTGTAAATGCAAGTAGAGAAAGTTTAATTGAAACTATTGAAATTCTTTCAGATCCAAATATAATGAGAAGTATTGCAGATTCTCTTAAAAGGGTAGAAAAAGGAGATTTTGGAACATCTTTAGAAGAATTAGAGAAAGAATTAGGTGTATAAAATGTATAAGGTAACTTTTGAACCTTCTGCTAAAAAATTTCTTATTAAATTAGATCAAAGTAATAGAAAAATTATATTTAATAAATTAAAGAAATTAAAAAGTAATGCTGAATTAGGAAAACCCCTTGTCGGAAGTTTTTCAGGATTAAGAAGTTTAAGAATAGGAAAATATCGAGTAATATATAAAATTTTAAATGAAGTCTTAATAATCGTTGTTTTAGATATTGGGCATAGAAAAAATATCTATAAGTGATTATCTATAATTTTATAAAATATAAGTTCTAGTTTTTGATATGTTAATTGGATTAGTTGGTAAACCTTCTGTGGGAAAGAGTACTTTTTTTAAAGCAGCTACTTTAGCAGAGGTTGAAATAGCTTCTTACCCTTTTACAACTATTAAGGCTAATCATGGTGTTGGATATATTAAAATAGATTGTATTGACAAGGAATTTAATACTCAATGTAATCCTAGTCATGGATATTGTATTGACCATAATAGATTTGTTTCTGTCGAAATAATGGATGTGGCTGGTTTGGTTCCAGGTGCTAGTGAAGGGAAAGGATTAGGTAATCAATTTTTAGATGATCTAAGACAAGCTGATATGTTTGTACATGTTGTTGATGTTTCAGGTAAGTTAGATGTTAAAGGAAAACCTACTGAAAATCATAATGTTTCTGAAGATGTGGAATTTTTAGAAGATGAATTGAATAAATGGTATTATAATATTTTGATAAAAGTTTGGAAAAGTTTTGCAAGAAGAGTTGAAACTCAGGATATTAGTTTTTCAGAAGCTGTGGCTAAACAATTTTCAGGTTTGAAAGTTAAAGAAGATCAGGTTAAATCTGTTTTATTAAAATTAAATTTTGCTGAAAAACCAAGTATGTGGAAAGGTGATCAACTTATGAATTTTGCAGCTGCACTAAGAAAAGAAAGTAAGCCAATGATAATTGCTGCCAATAAAATAGATACAGAGAAAGGTGAGGAAAATTATAAAAAATTAAAAAAAGATTTTCCAGAGCTAATGATTATTCCCTGTTCTGCAGACTCTGAATTAGCTCTTAGAGAAGCTTCTAGAGCTGATTTAATAGATTATATTCCTGGTGAAAGAGATTTTAAAATCAAAGGAGAATTAAATGATAAACAGAGAGGAGCTTTGGATAAAATTAAACAAGATGTTTTAGATAAATTTGAAAATGGAACAGGTGTACAATCTGTGTTAAATGCAGCTATTTTAGATTTATTAGGATATATTGCTATTTTTCCAGCAAGTGCAAATAAATTAGGAGATAGTAAAGGAAATATTTTACCTGATTGTTTTTTATTGCCTCCTAGAAGCACGGCTTTGGATTTTGCATATTATTTACACACTGATTTTGGAAAGAATTTTATCAAAGCTATAGATGCAAGAACAAAAAGAGCATTGGGAAAAAATTATGAATTAAAAAATAGAGATGCTTTGGAGATTGTGACCAAGTAAAATCAAAAGATTTATATATTATATATATTTATATAAGAGATGCAAAAACAAATACTTCATAGTCCTAATCTTGGGACTGTAATTATGATTGAGAAGACTATCGAAAAATATAGTGGGGAATGCGGAAAATATCAATTATGGAAAAAATTACCTCGGAAAGTGATGTATCAAACATTTTTAGTTGTTTTGGATTATTTGATTAATTCTGGAAAAATAATTATTGATCAAGAGGGTTGTATTTTGTGGACATATAATCCAGAAAGAATACAAAAATTAATTTCTAAAGGTCTTTTAGCAAAATGAAAAAAGAAAATTTTGTAGCATTTATGTCTAATTCTTTAAAAAAGAATTATGAATCTTTAGGAAAGGGAAATTTTTCAGATAAACAATTATATAAGTTTATTAATAGGTCAATAAATGATCTCAAACAGAATCCTCTCTACGGGACAAAAATTCCAAAAAAATTATGGCCAAAAGAATATCTTAAAAAATATAAAATTACTAATTTATGGAAATATGATTTACCAAATGCTTGGAGGTTAATTTATACTTTAGAGACAGATGAAATTAGAATTGTAAGTATTGTCCTTGAGTGGTTTAATCATAAAATTTATGAAAGAAAATTTAAATATTAAAAGTGATATATCAATAATCAAGACACCGCGAGGACACCAAGGTTTCCTTTGCTTAACATTCCTTTAATATTCTTGGTGTGATCTTCCCTTTAAGAAAGAAAAATAAAATGATACAAATAAAAATGAAATTAGTATTTATAGGAAAACCAGGCTCAGGAAAAGGAACTCAAGCTAAAATAATTTCTAAAGAGTTAAATTTAGCACATATTTCTACAGGAGATTTAGTTAGAAATGTTAAGGGTGAACTTGAAGAATTAATTCATTCTTATATTGATAAAGGAAATTTTGTTCCAGATGATTTAATGATTAGAATGCTTAAGGAGAGAATTCAGGAAGAAGATTGTAAAAATGGTTTTATTTTAGATGGATTTCCAAGAACACTTGTTCAGGCAAGAGAACTTGAAAAAGAAATCAAAATTGATAATTTTGTAAATATTTATATTTCAGATGAAGAAGCTGTTAATAGAATGTCTGGGAGAAAAACTTGTAGAGAATGTGGTGAGTTGTATAATTTTAATACTAAGTATGTTCCAAAAAATGAGAAAGAATGTGATAAGTGTGGTGGAGAATTGTATGAAAGAGAAGATCAAAAGGAAGAAATTATTGGGAAAAGAATTCAAGTACATCATGCAGAAGTAGAACCAATAATTAATAAATATAATCCAATAAAGGTTGATGGTACTAAATCAATAGAAGAAGTTACAGAGGATATTTTAGATATTTTAAAAACATGAAAATTAATATAAAAGTAAAATCAAGTTCTTCTCAGGAAAAAGTTGAGAAAATTGATGATCAAAATTATTTAGTGTGGTTAAAAGAAAAACCTATCGATGGAAAGGCAAATGTTAAACTAATGAAAATATTAAGAAAATATTTTAAAAAAGAAGTTGAAATAACTTCTGGATTAACAAGTAAAAATAAAATAATAGAGATAAAAAATGAAATATGAATAACCAAGACACTGCGAGGACACCAAGGTTTCCTTCGCTTAACCTTCCCTTAAGATTCTTGGTGTGATCTTCCCTTTAGGAAGGAATAAAAAATAAAATGAAATATGAATATGCTCCTGATTTGCAGGCAATTGCAGAAGATGTGTGTAATTTGATTTTCCCACATATCCAATTACATAATATAAAATGTTTAAGAGGATATGGAAGTTCTTCAAAATATACTTTGGCTAGGTGCCATGCTCTTGGAAAGTTGATGCAAAAAGCACTTCATCGTCCGGCATTTTATGCAATAGAATTTTTGTCTGAAAATTTTGATAATTTAGGTGAAGAAGAACAATTAAAAATAATAATTCATGAATTAATGCATATTCCAAGGTCTTTTGGAGGTGGTTTTAAACACCATGATTATGTTTGTGAGAAAAATATAAATCAATGTTATAAAGATTATAAAAAGTTGAAAGGAGAAAATGGAAACCAAAAATATAAAATTTAATCATAAAGGGAAGAAGATTTATTTGAATTTGAAAATTTGTAGAGGTCTTTGGGAAGGTATTGGTTTGATGTTTTCTCGACGAGAAAAAGGAGAAGCCTTATTATTCGAATTTAAAAAACCTGTTAAAATGGCTATTCATTCTTGGTTTGTATTTTTTCCATTTGTAGCTATTTGGTTTGATGAAAATAATAAAATAATAGAAATTAAATTGGTTAAACCTTTTGAGAATTATATTTTACCAAAAAAATCTTTTACAAAATTGATTGAAATTCCTATTAATAAAAAATATCAAGAAGTGATTTCTCTCCTCGTCGATACCAGAAAGATTTAAATATAAGTGTGTATGTAATAAAGTTATAATATTAAAAAAGGCGATCTTTAAAACGCATTTTTTATAATTAAAAAAATAAAAAGGAGGATAAAAATGGGAAAAATTATTGCTAAAAAGGTTATAAAGAGAAAGCCAGGATATCTTTACTATGTTGACGGTGCTGGAAATGTATGTGAAGCTAAAATGGCTAGAGGCGGTAAAAAGAAGAAGAAAAAAGCTGTTAAGAAGAAAGTAGTTAAGAAGAAAGTTGCAAAGAAGAAAGTAGTTAAGAAGAAAGTTGCAAAGAAAAAAGCTGTTAAGAAAAAACCGGCCAAGAAGAAACCTGCTAAGAAAAAAAAGAAAAAGTAAATTTTGTTAGTTTTTTATTTTATTTTTATTTTATATATTTTTTAGTTCTTCTTTAAGAACTAATTCATCTTCTGGATTTGTTAATCCATACCATTTTTCAGGTGTTGGATAGATTGCCATGATAAGTTTGTTTTCTTTGATTAAATTTGTTAATTCGACAGGAAGAAGAGATTCTATTTTTCTATCTTCTTTATTTGATTCTTTAAATTTAATTAATATTTGATTTAAATCTTCTAAATTATTTGGGTGGAGTGCAAATATGTTCATACTACATAAAGAATCACTTGTTAAATTTTTAGAATTTAAATTTTCTTTAGAAATATCAAAAACTTCATCTATGGAAATCACTTTATTATTTTGGATTTTGAATATCCCCCTGTTTACAAATCCCTTATCTGGTAAAACGTTTTGTAATTTGTAACCTAGTGTTGCAGAGGTTTGATGTTGTTGTAGATGTTGATATAAAAGTTTGAAAGATTCTTTACCATAAATATCATCTCCATTACAAACTATAAATGGAGACTTAATTATATCTTTTATTTGGCATAAGGCATCTAATGTTCCCCATGGTTTGTCTCTTTTTTCAGAATCGTATTTTTGAAAAACATATTCTACTGGAATTCCTTGATATTGATTTCCAAATAATTCTTTAAAAGGTTTTTCTGTTTTTTCTCCAACAATAAAAATAATCTTATCAAAACCTGCAGAAAGTGCTTGTTTTAAAGAATATTCAATTAAAGTCTCTCCTTGAGGACCGATTTTTGCAAGTTGTTTTACTTTTCCATTAAATCTACTTGACATTCCAGCAACCATATAAACTATTTCTAATTCTTTCATTATTGATTAAAATTAATATATTTTATAAATCTATTTTTTGTTTAAATATTATGGTTGTTATATTAGGTATTGAATCTACTGCTCACACTTTTGGAATTGGAATTGTAAAAAATGGAAAGATATTAGCTAATGAAAGAGATATGTATACTACAAAGAAAGGTGGAATTATTCCATTGGATTCTGCAAAACATCATAGAGAATGTAAAGATAGAATATATGAAGATGCTTTGAAAAAGTCTGGGATTAAGGAAGATAAAATAGATGCTATTGCATTTTCTCAGTCTCCTGGTTTAGCACCTTGTTTAATAGAAGGAATGAAGTTTGCAAAAGAACTTTCAGTAAGATTAGGAAAACCTGTTGTAGGGGTTAATCATTGTATTGCTCATTTAGAAATAGGTCAGATAACAGGTGCAAAAGATCCTGTGATGTTATATGCTTCTGGAGCAAATACGCAGATTATAGCCTATGCTTCTGGAAAATATAGGGTGTTTGGTGAGACATTAGATATTGGTATTGGGAATTTTATTGATAATTTTGCAAGATATGCTGATATTGGTTTTCCAGGTGGACCTCAAATAGAAAAGTTAGCATCTAAGGGAAAAAATTATATCGAACTTCCATATAAAGTAAAGGGAATGGATATTGCTTTGTCAGGTATCTTAACTAATTTAAAACAGAAGTTGGATTCTGGTAAGCCTGAATATAATTTGGAAGATTTAGCATATTCTTTACAAGAAACTGTTTTTGCAATGCTTGTTGAAACAGCTGAAAGAGCTCTTGCTCATACAGGTAAAAAAGAATTATTATTGGGTGGAGGTGTTGCATGTAATTCACGGCTTCAGGAAATGTGTAGAATAATGTGTAAGGAAAGAGGTGCAAAGTTTTTCTGTCCTGAGCGTCCATTGTTGGTTGACAATGCTGCTATGATTGCTTTTCTTGGAGAAATTATGTTTAAGTCTGGAATTAAAGAAAGTAATTTAGGTAAGATAGATATTGATGCTCGTCTGAGAACAGATGGAGTTGAAGTTAGTTGGAAGTGAGCTATCAAAACTTTTATAAACCAACATTTGTCTTAATATTTATCCAATGACTATAAGGAGGATTTTCTTCTTAGTTTTGGGTGGTGTATAAACATGGACGCATATAATATAATCGAAACAGCAAAAAAATCTGGAAAGATTGAAAAAGGAACTAACGAAGTTACAAAAGCAATTGAGAGAGGCACTGCTAAGTTTGTTGCTTATGCAGGTGATGTGGAGCCTAAAGAAATTGTTCAACATATCCCTCTTTTATGTAAGGAAAAAAAGATTCCTTGTCAAGAAATTGATAGTAAACAAAAATTAGGAATTGTTGCAGGTTTACCTGTTTCAGCTTCATCCATAGCTGTAATAGAAGCAGGAGATGCTGCAAGTTTAATCACTTCCTTAAAATAGTTTATTAAAATAAAATGGCAAAAACTCAGAAACCACAGAAAACTCAACAAAAGAAATCTACAGGTAGTAGTAAAATTTTAGGAGAAGTTGTACCTGCTGTTGTTGAAGAAATTGTGGGAAGAACTGGTTCTAGGGGAGAAGTTACACAAGTTAAATGTCTTGTTCAAGAAGGAAGAGATAAGGGAAGATCAATGAGAAGAAATGTTAAAGGATCTATTAAGCCTGGAGATGTGTTAATGTTAAGAGAAACAGAAATTGAAGCAAGAAGAATTAAATCTAAATTTTCTAAGGGAAAATATAATTAAAATGAAGAATATTGGAGATAAAACTTTTTGGAATAATCTTAGAGGAAAGTTAATTAATTCTAAAGAAAAAGATATTATTGAATTACAAGGTGTTAATGAAAATATTTTAGAGGATGTTATGGGATATATTTCTGTAAATCATTATAATAAAGTTTCTCTTTTAAAATGGAGTAAAGAGGGATATTATTTACACATCTTAAATCATGGGGTTCAAACAAATGCCTAAATGTGTTTATTGTGGTACTATGTATGATGTTCCAAAAGGAACTACTTTGATTATGAAAGATGGAACGATTAATCATTTATGTTCTGCAAAATGTAGAAAAAATAAGTTTATGAAAAGAAGAAAAGTTAGATGGGTTACTAAAGCTAAGAAATCTAAAGAAGATATTGCTAAAGAGATTAAAGCTGAGATAAAAGAAGGAAAAAAATAACTAACAGATTTTATCTATTGTTTCTTGATTACGTTCATCTTGCCATGTTGATGGAAGTTGGATTGCTGCTCCTGTGATTGGGCTCATTTTTATCAAAGATTCTTTTTTACAAAATATGTGATAATCTTGACAATAGTTATTCTCATCACATATGGCTTTTGTATGTGAATTTATGTATGAATTTTGACTGAAGTTTAAATTATTATTAAATAGGTTAAATGTTAGGGCTGAAGTTGTACTAATTAGAATTATTAGAATTGCAATTAGGGATATTATTGAAATTCTTGCTGTTTTATTTTCCATATAAATGGCTAATTTTTTGTTGTTTTAAATATTGTGGTAGTTTGATACATTCCTTAAATTATGTATTTTTGTCGACGACAAATCTAATTCTGAGGTCGAAAAGTTTATAAAGGATTTCTACTTTTTTGGAGTAGAAGATTACTAAATATTAGACAGATTTTCTGTCTTTTTTTAACATTAAACATAAAATAAGTTAGCAAAGGCTAACTAAAATAATTAACACAAAAACAATCAAAAAATGGCTACTCCAAAATATGATGCTTCAAATATTAGGGTTTTAGAAGGATTAGATAATGTAAGACAAAAATATGATGTTATAGAATTATCTAAAAAAATTAAGAGACAAGGTGATATTTTAATTTTATCAAAAGAACTAAAAATAAGATTAAGATCTTTAAAATCTGCTGTAGAAGAAGGAAGAATTTTATCTTTTTTTCCTAATATTCATAAAAGTAAGGTAAATGCTCTATCTAGATTAAAAACTAATAGAGAACTTATCAAATTTTCAAATATGTTTAATCTTAGTCAGTTATCTGTTAGAACTTTGTATAAAAGAGTATTAAAATGGAATAAAGAAATACAAATCAATCCAAAGTTATTAGTTTCTGATGAAGAGCATGACATAATTTTAGGCACTTTATTAGGTGATGCTAGTGTAAGACAAAGGCAGAAAAATTCTTGTTTGAGATTTTCTCATTCAATTAAGCAAAGAGATTACTGTGAATGGAAATTTAAAATATTTAATAAATTTAAAATATCTGAATTTAGAGAAGTTAGAAGGAAAATTAATGAGAGGTCTATTCATGCAATTGATTTTTCAACTAAAACACATCCTGTTTTTAATTACTATAGAAATTTATTTTATAAAAATGGAATAAAAAAAGTAACAAAGAAATTATTAGATCAATTAAATCCTAGAAGTTTAGCTATTTGGATTTGTGATGATGGGAGCTATTCAGTTAAACAAGGATATATGATTTTATGCACAAATTCTTTTTCTTTAGAAGAACATAAATTAATGAAAGATTTTTTTAATGAGAAATTTAATCTTAATCCTAAAATTGGATTTAGAGATGGCAAGTATTATTATTTAAGATTTAGAAAAGAAGATTCCGAAAAATTAATAAAACTTATTAAACCATTTATACCTAAATCTATGGTTTATAAAATAGGGGGAACAAAACAATGGTAAATGGAAAGTATGATGCAGAATCTATAAGTGTTTTAGAAGGATTAGAAGGGGTTAGAAGACGTCCGAGTATGTATATAGGAAGTACTGGTAAAGGAGGTTTACATCACTTAGTATATGAGGTTGTAGATAATTCTGTTGACGAGGCTCTTGCAGGTCATTGCACTAAAATTAATGTTTCTTTGAATAAAGATGGTTCTGCAACTATTGAAGATGATGGAAGAGGTATTCCTGTGGAGATCCATCCTACTCATAAAATTCCTGCTGTTGAATTAGCTTTAACAAAATTGCATGCAGGTGGAAAGTTTGATAAAAAATCTTATATGATTTCTGGAGGATTACATGGTGTAGGTATTTCTGTTGTTAATGCTTTATCTAAAAAGTTAATTATTGAAATTAAACGTGGTGGAAAAGTTTATCACCAAGAATATTCAAGAGGAATTAAAAAAACAAAATTAAAAGTTATTGGTAAATGTAAAAATGGAGAAAGTGGAACAAAAGTAACTTTTTGGCCTGATGAAGAAATATTTTCAACAGTAAAATGGGATTATAAAGTTCTTGAAACAAGATTTAGAGAAGTTGCCTTTCTTAATGCAGGATTGAAGATTAATCTAAATGATGAAGTAAAAGGAAAAAAAGAAGAATTTTTTGCAGCAGGTGGTTTAATTGAATTTGTTAAATGGATGAATTCTTCTAAAGATGTTTTAAGTAAACCTGTTTATTTTAAAAAAGATGTAGAAAGCACTTCTTTAGAAATTGCTATACAATATAATACAAGTTATAGAGAAAATATTTTTGGATTTGTAAATACTATTAATACTGTTGAAGGCGGAACACATATTTCTGGTTTTAAAACAGCTTTGACAAGAGTTGTTAATGATTATGTTAAGAGAAAAGGAATGTTGAAAAGTGGATCTCTTTCAGGTGATGATGTGAGAGAAGGTGTAACAGCTATTGTAAGTATTAAAATTGCTAATCCTCAATTTGAAGGTCAGACAAAAACAAAATTAGGAAATTCAGAGGTTAAAGGATTTGTAGATTCTGTTGTAACAACTTTTTTATCAGAGTTTTTTGAAGAAAATCCAAGTGTTGCTAAAAAAATAATTTCAAAAGCTTTGGATTCTGCTAAAGCTAGATTAGCTGCTAAAAAAGCTAAAGATCTTGTTAGAAGAAAAAACGCATTTTCTCTTGGAGGTTTACCAGGTAAATTATCAGATTGTTCTAATAAAAAAGCAGAAAACACTGAATTATATATTGTTGAAGGTCAAAGTGCTGGTGGAAGTGCTCGTCAAGCTCGAGACAAGGAATATCAGGCTATATTACCTTTAAGAGGTAAGATATTGAATGTAGAGAAGGCAAGCCCTGTTAAAGCGCTTTCTAGTGAAGAAATTGCAAATTTGATTACAGCTATAGGAACAGGTGTTAATGAACAATTTAATATTGAAAAATTAAGATATAAGAAAATTGTAATTATGACTGATGCAGATGTTGATGGTGAACATATTAAAACTTTGTTAATGACTTTCTTTTTTAGATTTATGCCTGAGTTAATTAAGAATGGAAATATTTATGCTGCTATGCCTCCATTATATAGAATAAGAAAGAGAAAAGATTATTATGTTTACAATGATGTTGAACTTAAGAAGATGAAGGAGAAATTAAATACAACTAGTTTTACACGATTTAAGGGTCTTGGAGAAATGAGTGCTACACAGCTTTGGGAAACTACAATGAATCCTAAAACAAGAAAAATAAAGAAAATATTTATAGAAGATAATGTGGATGCTGATAAAACATTTTCAATGTTGATGGGAGATGATGTACAATCTCGTAAAGAATTTATTCAAGAAAATGCAAAGGAGGCCCAGTTGGATATTTAAGATGGAATTTAAAATAGTAGACAAAATATTTGAAAAATATCCTGAATTAGATGTTGGAGTTCTTGTTTGTAAGGGTATAGATAATTCTAAAGATAGTGAGAATGTTCAAAAAATATTAAGAAAAGTAGAGGAACAAAAAAGAAAAGAAATTGATTCTGAAAAGATTTTAGAAATTCCTTCTATTTTAAAATGGAGAGAAGTGTATAAATCATTTGGAGCTAAACCAAGCAAATATAGAAATTCTGCAGAAGCTTTATTGAGAAGGGTTGTTGGAGGAAATGATATTTATAAAATAAATTCTTTAGTAGATATTTATAACTTAGTTTCATTAAAATATATTTGCACTGTTGGAGGAGAAGATTTAGATAAATTAAAAGGAGATTTGGTTTTAGATTTTGCAGATGGAAAGGAAGAGTTTATTGCTTTAGGAAGTGATGAAAATCATTCACCTAAAGAAGGAGAAGTTGTTTACAAAGATAATCGGGGAGTAATTTGTAGAAGATGGAATTGGAGAGAGTCTGATAGAACTAAGTTGACCGAAGATACAAAGAATGCGATTATTGTTATTGAGAATTTAATTCCAGAAGAAGATGAAAATTTCAAAAATGCTTTAAGTGAATTAAAAACTTTGATAGAAAATTATTGTGGTGGGAACTGCGAATTAAATATTTTAAATAAAGAAAATAAGGAGTTTGAAATAAAATGAAAACACCTGATTGGATATTAGAGGGCTTTGATTCTAAAGCTGACTGGGAAAAGAAACAAGGGGTAGTTAGTAAGACAAAGAAGAAAGGTAAAACTTTCAAGGTTCGAAGATGTCCCGAATGTAATAGTGATGATGTTGAAGTTGTTCTTGGAGGTGTTGAGGGTAGAGGTTCTAAGGGATGGAAATGTAATAAATGTAAATGGAATGATGATGAAATTAAAGAAGAAGAATTAACAGAGGAAGAATTTATGAAATATTTAGATAAAAAAGGAGAGGAGGTGGCATAATGGAAGAAGAACAAAATAAAGAAAATTTTGGAGAACATGTTGAAAAAGAAATTGAAGAAGCAAGAGATGTAGAATTAATGGAATTTTCATTAGACAAAGATGAGATTGAAGAACTAATTTTAAGACTTCAATTATTAAAAGAAGAAAAAGGATCTGTTAGTTTTGAAATTGATGATGAAAATGAACTTTTAATTCACTATGAAAAAGAAGAAGAAGAAGAAGTTGAGGAGGAGGAAGAATGAAGTTTACAGAATTAAAATTAAGTAAAAAAGATTTAGATAAATTTTCAGAATATTTAGATAGTGATGACTTTAGAAATTTTGGATATGGTCATATGAAATTAGATAGTGGGGAAATGTTACTTGTAGAATGTGATGAACTTGTAAAGAATAGAGAAGATTTTAAAAAATATTTAATTGATAAAGGATTAGATCAATCTGAAATAAATAAACAATTTGAATCAAAAGAAGAATAATGGCAAAAAGAGAAGAAAAATTTGTAGAGCAGAATGAAAAAGGATTAGTGAATACTGAAATTTCTGTTGAGATGAAAAAATCTTATTTAGATTATGCTATGTCTGTTATTGTTTCTAGAGCTATTCCTTCTATTGAAGATGGATTAAAACCTGTTCAGCGAAGAATACTTTATGCAATGACTCAAATGGGTCTTAGACCTGGAACACCTACTAAAAAATCTGCAAGAGTTGTGGGTGAGGTTATGGGTAAATATCATCCTCATGGAGATAGTTCTATTTATGAAGCTCTTGTTAGAATGGCTCAAGATTTTTCACTTAGATATCCTTTAGTTTTTGGACAAGGTAATTTTGGAAGTGTTGATGGGGATAGTGCTGCTGCAATGAGATATACTGAAGCAAGATTAAGACCTTTAAGTTTAGAATTATCAAAAGATATTGAAAAAGAAACTGTCGAATTTATTCCTAATTATGATGGTTCTACAAAAGAGCCTGTATTGCTTCCTGGAAAACTTCCTGCTTTAATGTTAAATGGTGCAACAGGAATTGCTGTTGGTATGGCTACAAATATTCCTCCACATAATTTAAGAGAAGTTTGTGATGCTATTGTTGCTTATATTAAAAATCAAGATATTAGTTTTGAAGAGCTTGTTGGAATTGTTCAAGCACCTGATTTTCCTACAGGTGGAACTGTTTCAGGAGATATGTTAGAATTGTATAAAACAGGAAGGGGAAGAATGATGATGAGGGGAAAGATTTCTATTGAAAAAATGAAGAAAAAAGAAGCTATTGTTATAACTGAAATTCCTTATATGTTAAATAAATCTACTTTGATTACTCAAATCGCAGGTCTTATTCAATCTAAGAGAATAAAAAATGTATCTGATTTAAGAGATGAATCTTCAAAAGGAAAAATAAGAATTGTTATTGAATTAAAAAGAGATACTAATTCAAAATTTGTTATCAATTCATTGTATAAATATACTAGATTACAGGATGCATTTAATGTTAATTTTTTAGCTTTAACAGGTGGTCAACCAAAAGTTTTGAATTTAAGAGATGTATTAAAATATTATGTAGAACATAGAAAAAAGATTATTACACTAAGAGTTAAATATGATTTGAAAAAAGCAAAGGAAAGACAGGAAATTGTAGAAGGTCTTTTGATAGCTTTGAAAAATATTGATGCTGTTATTTCTACAATTAAAAAATCTAAATCAACAGCAGATGCTTTAGAAGCTTTGATTAAAAAGTTTAAATTAACTAAAAGACAAGCTCAGGCTGTTTTAGAAACAAAGCTTCAGCAATTAACTTCTTTAGAACAAGATAAATTGAAAAATGAATCTAAAGATTTGAAACAGAAGATTTTAGATTATACAAAAATACTTGCAAATATTAAAGAAGTTTTGAAGATTATTGTTAAAGAAGTAAAAGAATTAAAAGAAAAATATGGGGATGGGCGAAGAACTCAAATATTAAAGAAATTAAAAGATATTTCTGAAAAAGACTTGGTTCAGAAAAAAGAAGTTGTAGTTACAATAACAGATAAAGGATATTGTAAAAGAATGGATGTTCAATCATATAGAGAACAGAAGAGAGGTGGAAAAGGAGTTATTGGAAGTAATTTAGCTACAGGTGATTTTGTAAAACAATTAATCCAATGTTCTACACATGATTATTTAATGTTTTTTACAACACGTGGAAGAGTTCTTTGGTTGAAAGCATATGATATTCCTGCTGCAGAAAGATATAGTAAAGGTAAGGCTTTGATTAATTTACTTAAACTTAGAGATGAACATGTTACAAATGTAATTTCTGTTAAAAATTTTGAAGGTCATTTATTTATGGCTACTAAGAAAGGTGTTGTTAAAAGAATTTCTTTAAAGAATTTTTCAAAACCTAGAATATCTGGTGTAAAGGCTGTGAATTTACCTGCTGATAATTCTGACAATTTAATTTCTGTTCAATTGGTTAGAGAAGGTCAAGAAGTTTTATTAGTAACTAGAAATGGAAAAGCTATTAGATTTAATAGTGGAGATGTGAGAGCTATGGGAAGAGCTAGTTATGGTGTTACTGGAATAAAATTAGATAAGAGTGACGAAGTTGTGAATATGGAGATATTGGTTACAGATGCTATATTAACTATTTCTAAGAATGGTTTTGGTAAAAGATCTGCTGTTAAAGATTATAGAAAAACAGCAAGAGCTGGGAAAGGTGTGATTAATATGAAAGTTACAGAGAAAACAGGAAAAGTTGTAACAGGAATCTCTGTAAATAATGAAGATGGAATAATTATTACAACTGCTAAAGGAATTGTGATTAGAACTTCTTTGAAGAATATAAGAATAATGGGAAGAGCTGCACAAGGAGTAAAGATTGTGAATTTACAGCAAGGAGATAAGGTTACAGATTTAGTTAAAGTTGTTGAGAGTGGAGATTAGTCCTCATAAAAACTATCATCTAATTCTTGCCAATTTTCTCTAAGTTTTTCCCAATATTGAAAAGGAACAGGATAACCTGTAGATCCTAATTTAATATAGACTAAATATGTTGCTTGAATATCATCTCTGTTATTTGTTGTTTTGAATTCTTTTTCTGCTTTTTCTATTGTTTGTTTTAAGGTTCCAATATATTCGGTTGAAGTTGATTTTTCTCCTTCATCTTCCCATGAAGATTGAATATTTACAAGATAGGTTGCTTTTTTCATATTAATCTTTTCTAAGACGGTTAAAGATTCTGTTGCTTTTTCTACTCTTTTAGAAAGATTTGCTGTTAAATGTTTTCTTAAGGTAATCATTCTTTTTCCAAGAAATATCAATATATAAGCTTTTATTTAGTGTAATTTATATTTATTCTAAAGCTAAAACTTCTTTTGAATTGTCAAAATAGTCCCAATTTATTTTGAAGAAAAAAAGTATTAATAAAACAACTAAGAAAATAAAGAAAAAAGCTTCAATAAGTCTTGATTTATAAAGTGATTCTATTGATAATACAAATATGGCTAAAGTAATTATTGTTATCAAAATATTTACTATGATTTTTTTTGAGTCCATTTTATTGTTTTAGATTATTTTCTCTTTTTTTTCAAGTGGGCGCGGAGGGATTCGAACCCCCATCAACCGGGCACTCCTATTAAAAATAGTTGGAGCCGATCATTCTGCCATTGAACTACGCACCCTATTAATAATTTTATAAGAACGAGTTGGTTTTTAATGTTTTCTCTACCCTAACTTCTTTATCTGACTAATTTCTTCATTAGAAATAGCACAACCTTTGAATTTGAGTGCATATAGTAAAGCATCAAGAATGTTTTTGTCTTTTATTTTTATAAGTCCTTTTTTATAAGCTACATAGATTAATTCTGTTGATCTAATTATTTTATATCCTTTGAAATATTTTTGATTTTGAGAACTCATGTTTACATTGATGTGCATTCTTTTTTGTAAAAGATTTTTAAGGTTTTCAGGTTTTTCAATTAAAAGTCTTGTTGTTCTTTCATCTACTGCAATTATGTTTTGAACTTTTTTTTGATTTAGAAGATTGCTGAGTGCAATACATGAAGCTTCACCTGAATCTATTATTTTTATAGGTCCTTTACTCCCTGAAAATAATTTATTTGCATTTGTTAAAACCTCATCTGTTAATTTTGATAAGTTATTTGAGTTAATTCCTACTGCTTCTGGCATTTCTAAAATCTTTTCATCAAGAAGTTGTCTCAATTTCATAGCTTCAAGCTCAAATCTTTTTATTGTAAGAGGTTTATCAATTATTTCTCTTTTTACATCTGAAGTTATTAGAAATTTTCCTTTAAAAATTTCTTTTAGTTTTCTTATTTGATAAATAAGGCCATTCATGCTAAAACTAATTAATGCTCCTGAATCGAAGATTATTATTTTTTCAGTCATTTTAGTTTTACCTTCCAAACACAGAAAAATGGTGTTTTTGAATATTTAGCATAATCTTTTGGAAATAATTTTTTTGCTTTTTTAAGAGGGAGACAGTCTTTATAATCAACTATCTCAAAATTATTTTTTATAATTGTTTTAATTATGGTTTCATATGTTTGATGATAAGAAAACATTTTTATTGATTTTCCTTTATTATCTTTCCATGGGCCATAAATTTTTCCTTCTTTAAAATAATTATCTAAAACACTTATTTGTTTATTTCCTATTTTAATTTTTTTCTTAGCTTCAGCTACAGGATTTCCTGTAGAAAAAATAAAATAACCTCCTTTTTTTAAAACTTTTGAAACTTCTTTAAACATTTTATTCCAATCTTTAAGGTAATGTACTACAAGAGATGCTACAACAATATCAAACTTTTCTTTAAAGGGGATATTATATCCTGAACCTAATTTTAAATCTAATTTTGGATTTTCTTTTTTTGCAATATCAAGCATTTCTTTAGAAATATCAAACCCTTTGATTTTAGCCCCCTTTTTTGTAAGAAGTTTAGATAAAATTCCAGAACCACATCCAAAATCTAGAATTTTTTTATTTTTTACGTTTCCTAATAATTTTAAGGTGGCAGGCATTTCTAATAATTCATTATAAAACCATCCTTGAGGATATTTTTTAGTTCTCCAGTGATGATATGCTTCTGCAGATAAAGCATATTGTTTAATTGCTTCTTTTTCTTCCTGTTTCATTTTGCAATCCCTCTCAATTCTTCTAACATATGAATGCTAGGTCCTTTTGTATGTTCTTTGTACCATTTTCCTTTATCAGCATCTACTCTTACAGAATTTCCATGAGCAATTGTGCAATTTTTCTTTCCTTTAATTTCAAACCATGCTAGAGAAGAATCATCGTTTTTATTTATGAAAGTTAAATTTACACCTAATTTAGGAATAAATGTTAGAAAGAAAAATCTTTTTGGTGTTGTGATAGCATAATTATTATCTGAAATCTTTTTTATTTTAAATTTTTCTATTTCTTCTATTTTCATTATTTTTCTTGGGGTATTTATTTTATTCCAAAGATAGTCTTGTGATTTATTTGTTTTTATTTTTTCTTCAATTGTTTTATATTTCATTCAAACATCTCCATAGCTGTATTTATTCTTGTTTTAATATCAATGGTTAATGTTTCAGGTATGTCTGCAAGATTCTTTTGTCCTGCATAGCTTGCTAATTCATGCATTGTGATTCCTAGAAGACTTGCTGTTTTTTCAGATGATAAACCATGTTCATGTATTTTAGAAGCTTTGTTGATTTTCGCTTTTCTAAAAACATCCTGAATATATATTTTTAATTTACCTGATAGTTTCTCAATAGATTGTCTTATGAGTTCTAAATTTTGTTTTAATTGTTTTTCTTTATTGTTTTTTAATGCATCTAGAATATTGTTGATTGAATTTAGATAGGTTGTGTAAAAAGGTTTCCACCCTCTAAGCTCTTTATAATTTTGTCTTTCAATTATTTTACTTAAAGAATATACAATAACAGCTACAGCAATATTATCAGGGTCTTGGGTTAATGAAGCTGTGTTCATTGTCTGATTACTTAGAGTATTTATTTTTGCAGAGTCTCCTTTATCTATTGCTTCCTTGGTTTCTTCAAAAATTCTGAGAACATTATCAACCTCTTTCATAAATTATCATAGAAAAAAGATTATTTAAAGCTTGATATTGTAAAGTAGATATGAAAAAAGTATTATTAGATACAAGTTTTATTTTGACTTGTATAAAACAAAAAATTGATTTTTTTGAAGATTTGAAACATATGGGAATAAAAGTTATAATTCCAAAACAAGTTCAAGGTGAACTTAGAGGTGTTGATAAGTCTGGTGTTGCCTTTAAAATTATAGATCAAAACGAATTTATTGAAATTGACTTGAAAAATAAAAATGTTGATCAGGGTATTATAGACTATGGTAAAAAAAATATGGATGTTTTTATAGCTACATTGGATAGGGGAATAAAGAAGAAGATCGAGAATTCTGTGGTGATTATACGAGAAAAGAGTAGATTGGAAATTAGGTGAGATTTTCAACCTCTGGAAACCTTTTTAAAGCAATTTTTACTATAATTTTCAGATTAAAATGTTCTATTTATTAGATGTTGAAGATTATGTAAGAGTAGACCCAACTTTATTTGGTTTACCTACTGTCGAAGCTGTTGAAAAACAACTTAAAAATACTTATTCTGATTACTATGACAAGGAATTAGGCCAAGTTGTCGAGATTATAAAAGTTTTAGATGTTGGTGAAGGAACTATTATTCCTGGTGATGGAGCTTCATATTATAAATCTGTTTTCAAATTATTAGTGTGGAAACCTGAATTACAAGAATTAGTTTACGGTGTTATTGCAGAAATAACTGATTTTGGAGCTTTCATAGATATGGGTGTTATGAAAGGAATGATTCATATAAGTCAAACAATGGATGATTATGTTAGCTTTAGTAAAACAAATTCTTTATTAGGAAAAGCTACAAAAAGAAATTTGAAACAAGGTGATTTATGTTTAGCAAGAGTTGTTGCTCTTAGTTACAAGGGTGGAAAGCCAAAAATAGGATTAACAATGAGACAACCTGGTCTTGGAAAAATAGAATGGATAAAAGAAGATCAAATTAAAAAAGATAAAGATGCTTTGAAGATTGTTAGAGCTCAAGAAAAAGCTGTTAAAGGAGGAAAGAAATAATGGCAAAAAAAGCAAAAGCTTGTAAGATTTGTAAGGCAATTTATGAAAAAGGAGATTTATGTCCTCAATGTAATGCTAAGGAATCTACAGAATCATTTAAAGGAAGAATTGTTGTAGTAAATCCTGAAAAATCTGAAATAGCTCAAAAATTGAATATAAAGCATAAGGGAAATTATGCAATTAAAACACGGTAATCTTAATGGAAAATTTAAAAATAATATCTGAAAATCAAAATGAATTATTCAAGAGAAAAGAAGTTGTAGCTGAAGTAGATGCAGAAGTTACTCCAAGTAAAGTTGAAGTTGAAAAATTAATATCTGAAAAATTTTCAACAACTCCTGAAAATATGTTTATTAAAAATATTAAGGGAAAATTTGGTTCAAAAACATTTAGAATTGTGATGAATATTTATAATTCTAAAGAAGAAAAACAATCAATAGAATTTAGAAAGAAAAAGGAGAAGAAGAAATAATGGCAAAAAAATCAAAAGCTGCAAAGAAAGGAAAGAAACCTAAGAGAAATAAAAAGACTAGTAAGAAATATACTATGTATAAAATTGATGGTGATAAAATTACAAGAGAAAGAAGTTGTATGAGATGTGGTCCAGGTGTTTTTTTAATGCATTCTCAAGGAAGATATTACTGTGGTAAATGTCATTATTCTGAATTTGAGACAAAGCAGAAAGAAGAAGTTAAAGCTGAAGTGAAGAAAGAATAAATTTATTTTTTGTTTAATCTATAATTATTCCAAATAGTTTGGAATTGTGAATTTTTCTTAATATCTTTTAAAGTTCCTTCTGCAACTATTTTTCCATTATTAAATAGATAAATATAATCAAAGTTATTTAATAGATTTAACTTATGGATAGATGATATTATTGTTGTATCTTTGAATTCTTTGAAAATATTTTTATGTATTTTTGTTTCATTTAAACTATCCACACTACTGGTAGGTTCGTCTAATAAAAGAATATCACTATCTCTGGCTGTTAATAATCCTCTGGCTAAAGCTAATCTTTGTTTTTCTCCACCACTTAGAGATACTCCTTTTTCCAATACATTAGTGTCTAGCTTTTTTGGAAGCCTTGAAATAACTTTATTTAATTGAGCCAGTCTAATTGCTTTGTTTAGTTCTTTAATATCTGTTTTAAATCCCATTGTAATATTATATCTTATAGAATTATTGAAGAGTTCAGGATCTTGCGGAATTAAAGTTACATGATGTCTTATTTTTCCCATTCCATTTTCTATTTTTTGCCCATTACAATATATTTCTCCTTTTTTAGGAGTGTAAAGTCCTCTTAAAAGAGCTAGAATAGTACTTTTACCTGAACCACTTTCACCTACTAAGGCTATTTTTTGCCCACGCTCTATATTAAAATTAACATTTTCTAAATGCATTTTTTGTCCACTTACATTATATGAAAAATCTAAATTTTTAATATTAAGAGTTCTCCAATTTAAGAATAATCTTTCTTTTTCCATTTCTTTTATTTTTTCATATTCTTTGTCAATAGGGTATGCTCCCTCTACTCTTGCATTGTGTTTATTAAATCTAGAGTACATGGAAGCAAAATTGTAAAATGTTTGTCCTATTGCATTTAGATAGCCATATAACATATATAATGTTCCGATTAAAATTATTCCTGTGGTAGTAAAATCTGTATATGCTCTATAGATTAATGCTAAAACTGTCATAAGAGAAATGGAAATGCTTGCAAAGGCCCATTTTGCTTCACTAATATATGCTGTTTGCATTTCTGTTTTATAACTAGCCATTAATTTTCTATCTGTTTCTGTAGAAACTCTTTTTCTTAAACGTAAAGTAATTACAGTCATCATATTACTTAAATAGTCAAAAATTGAAGAAGCTAATTTATTACTATATTGGTTGAGTTTTTTATAATTTTTTATAAGTTTTCTATCTAATTTAAAAATAATAAATAAAACGATCATAGAATAAATAAAGGCAAAGAGAGATACTTTCCAATCTATGAATAATAAAATTATTAAGGAACCAAAAATTCTGAGTATTGAATAGATAATATCTGTTGTAGCATGGCTTGAAACTTGTTTTAGAGAATCTCTGCTTCTTCTTACCTTATCTATAGTGTCTCCTGAATGATGATCTTTTTGCCATTTCATTGGGAGAAGGAGAATTTTATTTATTTTAGAATTTGTATAATTTCTATGTACGAAAAATCCTGTTTTTTGTTCTAGAACTCTTCCAATTCCGTGAAAAATCCAGAATCCAATTGTAGTAAATAATAATAGGGAAATCATAAAAAATAATCTTTTTAATTCTGCAGAAGTTGTTATCTGTTCTTGAATAGAATTAAATATTAATCCTATGATTAAAGGATTTAATAGATTTATTAGACTTGCAATTACAAATAAGAAAGCATAGAAAAAAAATATTTTTTTTCTAGAACCTAAATATTTCCATTCTTCTTTTATTAAATTTAAAACAGGATTTGATTCTTTTTCCATAATATTATTAAAAACGAAAAATTGGTTTATAAAGTTTTAATGAAGAAAAAAGTTGTGGGAAAATTATTTAAATGTTGGAGAATATTAAAGGTTAGGATTGAGTATTCTTATTGATTTTATTAATAGTGATTAAAAACCCTGGGAGAGTTTTTAGATCGATCAAAAAGAGTAATCTAAAGCCTCTCCTGGGTAAAAAGAGGTGATAGTAAATCTATGATGATGATGTATTTAAATGTTTCGGTAGTGTTACCCTTGAACAATGACATGGGTGACTATTTGAGGAGTAGTACTTGCATGTAACTTGAAATTAAACACTTTTTTTGTTGTTAGGTACTACAGTTTATTGGGTATTAGGCACTACAATATGTTTATAAAATATAGAGTGATAGTTATTTAATGGAATTACAAGAGGTGTCTGGTGGTGCTGTTGTTAATGCAAAGCAAAGCCAAATTCATGATATTTTGTTTAGTAGAGAGATTAGTTGGCAGGAAATTATCTATGATTTGATCAATACAGAGGAATTAGATCCTTGGGATATTAATATAATGGTTTTAAGTGAGAAATATCTTGAAAAGGTGCAACAATTTGAAAATACTGATTTTTTTATCTCTAGTAAGGTCTTATTCGCAGCTTCATTATTATTAAGGATCAAGACAGAACTACTGTTAAATAAGCATTTAAAGAGCATTGACGAGATTCTTTTTGGAGAAGAGGAGAAAACACAGCGTGTTTTAGAAAGAATTGAACTTGATGAAGAAATACCTGAATTAATTCCTAAAAGTCCTATACCTAGGTTTAAGAAATTGACATTACAAGAGCTAGTTGATTCCTTAAATAAAGCTATAACAACAGAGAATAGAAGAATTAAGAAGGAAATTATTAATAGAAATGCTTTGAGAGAGACAGGTATTTCTCTTCCAAAGAGAAAATTTAGTAATAAGAATCAAACAACTAAAATTTTTAATGGACTTGTAAATCATTTTGAAGAAAATAAAGAACATCAAAAAGTTTCATTTACAAATTTAATTGGAGAAAAAAGAGAAGAAAGAATTTTTTCATTTTTACCTTTATTGCAATTAGAGAACCAGAAAAAAGTTTGGCTTGAACAAGATGTTCATTTTGATGAGATTCATATATGGTTGAGAAAAGTATATTTTGATAATAATCCTGATCCTTATTTAGACTTGAAGAGAGAGATTGAAGAGATTGAATAAACTTATAAATATAATTTTGGTTGAGTTTTTATGAAATTAGGTATTTTATTTTCAGGTGGAAAAGATTCATGTTATGCAGCTTATTTAGCAAAGCAAGAAGGAAATGAATTAACTTGTCTGATAACAATGTTTTCTGAAAATCCTGATAGTTATATGTTTCATACCCCTTCTATTGAAAAGACTAAAAAGCAAGCAGAGGTTATGAATATTCCTTTGGTGATTGGAAATACAAAGGGTAAGAAAGAAGAAGAGCTTGAAGATTTGGAGAAGGTTATAATTGATGTTAAGGAAAAGTATGATGTAGAAGGTATTGTTACAGGTGCATTGCATTCAGATTATCAAGCAACTAGAATTCAGAAGATTTGTGATAAGCTTGATTTAAAATGTATTAATCCTTTGTGGCATAAAGATGAATTTGAATATTTACAAGAGTTGATTGATGCCAAATTTAAAATTATTATTGTAGGTGTAGCTGCTTTTCCTCTTGATGAAAGTTGGTTAGGTCGTGAGATTGATGAGAATTTTATGAAAGATGTTCGAGAGCTTTATGAAAAATATAAAATTCATCCTGCAGGAGAAGGTGGTGAATTTGAAACCTTTGTTATTGGATGTGAATTATTTGATAGGGAGTTAAAAGTTATTGATAAGAAGATTTCTGGAGAAGGTAATGCTTGGAGAATGGAAATTAAAGTTGAATAATTATTTTTTCTTCAAAACAACGTTCTTTTTTGATACTTTTTGAATTGTAATATATTTTTCTTTTCCTGTTTTCATATCTTTTACTTTAAATTTCTTTTTCTGAACTTCTTTAGCACCTACAAAGATTGTTTTCTTTATATTGTAGGAGTTTGCATATTCTAATGCTTTAGAAGGTTTTCCGTAAAAGATTGTTGTGTTCATCCCTTGAGTTCTGAGTTTTTGAGCAAGTTGAATAGCTTCTTTATCTTGGTTTAATGAAACTACTAAAACTCTTTCAATGTCTGAAGCTGTTTTTGCAACTAATTGCAATCTTTCAATACCTAAAGATATTCCTGTAGATTGAATTCCATTAACAATATAGCTTCCACCTGCACAGATTGTTTCTTTTATATTTGATTTTATTTCAAATACATTTCCATTGTAATATGATAATCCTCTTGTTAAAAAAGGTGCAAAAACAATATTTATTTTGTAATATTTACAATATTTTTTTAATTCTTCAATTTCTTTATAAGCGGGATATTTTTTAAAATATGTGGGAGATTGATCAAAAATATTAAGAATTTTATCTGCATTTAATTTTTTTAAATTTTCTTTCACTTCTTTTTTTGGAAGTTTGTCAAGTTTATCTATTTCTCTTAGTACTTGATCTTTATTTTTTATTTTTAAATCTGCTAATATTTCATCTAATAATTTTCTATTGTTTACATATAAAATTGATTTAACTTTTAGATTGTTTAAAATTTCTTTTGTAATAAATAAAATTTCAGCCTCACTTTTTATATTAGATCCTACAATATCAATATCGCATTGAGTAAATTGTCTAAGCCTATTAGCACTTATAGGTTCATCTCTAAATACAGGACCTATTTGAAATCTTTTGTAAGGAAGTTTTTTATTTTTAGCTAATCTTTTTAATTGAAATGTGAATTCATATCTTAATGCAAGTTTTCTTTTTCCCTTATCTGTTAATTTAAAGATGTCTGAGACAGCTTCATCTTGAGTATTATCACCTTTTACAAATTCTTCATATTCTATTATAGGTGTTTCTATTTGTTCGAAATTATATTTTCTAAATGTTTTTGATATAATTTCTCTTATGATATTTCTTTTTTCAGCTTCTTTTCCTGTGAAGTCTCTAAATCCTTTTACTGTTTCTGTTTTCATTTTATCTTTTTCTCCAATTTAATTATTAAATTATCAACATTTTTTATTATGTCTTTTACTAAATTGTCTGGGTCTTTTTGATATTGTGTATCTTTGATTTTAAATATTTTTAAATTCATTCCACCATATTTTATATTTCTGTTAAATATTACTGTGGGTACATCGTCTGCTACAACAATAGTCATTGTTTGCCAAGCTAAAAGTTTACTTGAAATAGCTTTAACACGCCCTTTTATATTAATTCCAAATTTCTTTGCTAAATTAAAGTCTTCCTTACTAACAGGACTTCCTTTGAATAATCCTGCACTTTTAGCTTTGAATTTTTTATTTTTATTAATTTTATTAAAATAAGCTGCAGCTATTCTACTTCTGGTTCTATTAAATCTGCAAACAAATAAAATATTTTCTGTTTTCATTTTATCTTTTTCTCCATGAATACAAGTTCTTTGTATTCTTTATAGTTTAGCTTTTTATAAAATTTAAATGCTTTAGCATTTCTTTTAGCTACTAATCTCATAATTTTTACTCCTTTCTTTTTGTATTTTTCTTCAATAAATTTAATGAGGGTTTTTCCAATACCTTTTTTTTGATACTTTGGTTTTAACCAAAGTTCTTTGCCATAAGCCTTGTTCTTATTATCTGGAGTAATATTAGAAGCAATAAAACCTATTAATTCTTTTTCATTTATTGCAATATAAAGTTCATCCTTCGCGCAGTTATTGATTTCTTTTAAAGCTGTTTTAAGAGTATATTTTTCATTATATGGTTTTTTAGAAGATTCATTTTTTAATATTGTTGCAATTTCTTTTAAGTCTTCTTTTTTAGCTTTTCTAATTTTTAGTTTCATTTTATCCTCTTTGAAAGGGCGGAAGGAGGGAGTCGAACCCTCTTTTCACGGACCACAACCATGCGTCATAACCGTTAGACCACAACCGCCATATATTTAATTTAGACAAATATGGTATAAAAAGATTCTTGTTAGAATTGAGTTGGAGATTATTAAAAGCACAGCTAGAAAAATTATTTCTTGTTTGAACAATGGGGATAACTCCCAATATTAGCTGTCATAATTTTACATAGAATAAATGGTTTTTAAACCTAACTAATAGGTAAATCAGAGATTTCCAATAAGAGTTAAAAAAAAGAGAAATAAAAAATTAAAAAAAATTAAAATTAAGCAACGTATGTGAAATTTATATTTGTAAAATCTGCTGTTGCTGCACAAAGTTGTGATTCCCCTGCAGAATTGTTAAAGAAAGCTGCGGCATAGGCAGAAGTTGCATTACCTGTTGTTGCAGTACCAAGACTTGTTTCATTTGTTGAGATTGATAATTCATCAATTCCTGCTCCATCTGTATAATTTGATCCAGAACCATCACTTATAACATATCTAATACCATCTATAGCACTTCCCCCACCATTTCTTTCAACAGTTACATCACATTTTCCCTCATCATATTCACAATTTACTGCTGTAACTTGAAGATTTATTTCTAAGCATTTAGAATTTATGTTAACTGTTTCTGTTCCTTCATTTATTACGTTTCTAACAACTGTCCAAATAATACCAATAGCTACTAGAACAAGTAATATGATTATTAATGTACTTACAATCATGGACAACCCTTTTTTATTATTTATCATTTGACCTCCTTTCATATTATGTTTAATTATAATTTATTTAAATAAATTTAGTATAAAAACATTCCTAATCGGAAATCTCCAATAAGAGATTAAAAAAAAGATAAATAAAAAGTTAAAAAAAATAAAACTAAAAATTAAGCAGTAATTGCTATGTTTGTAAAATCAGGGCTTGCTGAACAAAGTTCTTTATCTCCAGCAGCATTAAGGAAATAAGCTGCAGCATAAGCTGTTGTTATAGCTCCTGTTTCATCTTCTGTAATAGGTTGTGTTGCTACTTCTAATTCTGCAATTGCACTTCCATCTTCGTTAGTACTACTTATTCCATCACTTACAACATATCTAACACCATCTATAGCTCCTCCTCCAGCACTTCTTTCAGTAGTTACTTGACAAACGCCAGTATTTGTAACACATGTTACAGCTGTAACTTGAAGATTTACATCTAAACATTTAGCTGCTATGTCAAGTGTTTCTGTTCCTTCATTTATCACGTTTCTAACAACTGTCCAAATAATACCAATAGCTACTAGAACAAGTAATATGATTATTAATGTACTTACAATCATGGACAACCCTTTTTTATTATTTATCATTTGACCTCCTTTCATATTATGTTTAATATGTTTAATTATAATTTATTTAAATAAATTTAGTATAAAAATGTTTTCTTTTTATTTGTCCTTGTTAAATGCGTTTAAAAGTGTAAAATATTCTTTTTTATCCATAACTTTATCAACTTCAGATAAACCTACTTGTTCTGAAAATTTATAAAATGCTTGAGGTTTAAATTTTTGTTTTTTTAGAGAAGCAAGTGTTGGTAAATCTGGATCATCCCATCCAGCATATCTGCCAGCGTCGATGTCTTGTCTTATTTTTGTTGTTGATAGATTTATATCTTTAAATTTAATTTTTCCTATAAATCCTACCCAAGGAAATTTTTTACCTAGAACTTTGTATATCATTTCTTGTCTTAGTGCATTATCTCTATGATCTTTTCCTCTAATAATATGGGTCATTTTTAATTCAATATCATCTGTTGTAACAGCTAGGTTCATTAATGGCCACACCTTGTATTTTTTCCCTTGTAGAGGATGTTTTGTAGTATTAATTCTTGCTAAAGGAAAATCACGCATAGCAGGATTTTTATCTTTCATACCTTTAAGTGATTTAAATCTTAAAACAGCTTCGCCTTGATTGTAACCTTTAGAAGTTTTATCTAACATTTTTTTCCATCTTTCTTTATGGATTTTTAATTCTAAATCTCTACATCCACAATCTTCTTTTTTTAAAACATGTTTTTTAAAAAGATCTGGAGAACATTCACAAATATATGCATGTTTTTTATTTATTAATTTTTGAGCATATTTGTAATAAAGAGGTATTCTTTCTGATTGGATAATTATTTTAGCTTTGTTTTTTGATAACCATTTAGATTCTTTTTTAATCATACTATAAGCTGGTTTGTAAATATTTTCAGGATTTGTATCTTCAATTCTTACATAGAAAGTCCCATTATATTTTTCAATGTATAACATGTTTAAACAAAATACAAGTGCATGCCCTATATGAAGTGGTCCTGAAGGTGCAGGCGAAATTCTCATAATTACTCCTGATTTTTTTACATTTGGAAGTTCTTGCAAACCTTCACGAACTTCTCTTTCACTTGTTGAAGATTCTAATTCTTCAAATTCTTTTTGTTGATTTTTAAGAGATAATTTATTTACAGCTGCAATTGTTTTAGAAATTTGTTTAATATATTTTTTAACATCTGTTTTTTTTAAACCTTCATGAAATAGAGAAGATATAATTGCACCTTGCTGAGCTTTCCCATCATGTGCTAAGGCATTTTTTAAAGCATAAGCTCTCATCTTTTTTTCAAAGTTTTTCATAGTATTATAATTTGTAATGTTTTTTTATTTGTTTCGCAACTTCTTTAGCAGAAGTTTTTGTATTATTTATTGCTAATTGATTTTTGAAAGAGATATTATTATTTACTCCATAGTCTTTGATAAATTTTAATAATTCTTTTTTTGAAGATAGTTTTTCAAAAGATTTTCGTGATTTATTTGTAACCCTTTTTAGAATTGTTTTCTTATCTGTTTCTAGTTTTACTGTATAAAATTGCCCATTATTTTTTATAATTGTTTTTTTGATTTTTGTGGCTAACCCAAAAATATCTTTTTTACCAATATAAACCATAGTGAAAATAATCCCTTTAATTTTTGATTTTGCTAGGGCATCTATTATATTTAATTTTAAATCAGTATTTACTTTCCAATAATAAGAGTTTTCTGAATTTAGAAATTCATCTAGAAGATCGTTTATAATATGATTGTGGAATACTTTAAAACCTGTTAGCTTGTTTAATTGGTTTGCAATTGTTAATTTCCCTGAAGCAGGAGGCCCATATATTAAGATTAATTTCATATCTTAAAATAGGAAAGAGGATTAATAAAAGTTATTGTGTGGTATAATTATCTTTTTAAGTTGAAGGAGTTAATTAGTGCTATGTGGGATGACATAACTAGAAAAGAAATTTTATGTAATTATCCTATTGGTTCTGATGCTAAAATTTATGAAAAAAGTTCTAGAGAAAAAATTGGTAAACTTTCAAAATTATTAATTGGTAATTTTTTGAATATTCAAGATAGAAACATGAATGTTTTTAGATCAGTAGGTTCTATTGTTAGTTTTAATAATGGTTATTATGAATCTTCTCAAAAATTTGTAGAAGAAAAGGGTGTTGTTTTTGTAAGTTCTAGAGAATGTTATTTTAAACATGGATTAATGAAATATAGAATTTTTAGTTTGTATTCTGAAGATTCTAAGGAAAGACATCTTACTATTGGAACATTGTTTCCAATTGATCTTTCTCCAGATTATTTAACTATAACTCAGATAAATAAAGGTTCTTTTATTTTTCCTTCGTGGAAAACAATTGAGAATTAGTATCTATTTGAATCGGTTCTTCTTTCAAGAACTTCTATTCTTTGTTCAAGATGATAAATTTGATTTGATAATTCTTCTATTTTAGAAGTCATGTCCATGATTCTTTTTGTTAATTTTTTTCTTTTTTCATCCATATCTCCTGATAAATCTTGATATTCTTCTGTAGAATTTTGAGTTGTAGCAGGTCCAAACATATTAAATGCAGAACCTAAAGGAGTAGATGATGAAGATTCTTGTTCTTTAATTTCTTCTTTCATATGATTTAACTTTTCTTGATGTTGTTCATATCTTTTTGTTAAATCAAGCACCTTATTTTTTCTTCTAAATAAACCCATAATAAATACAATTAATTTATGTTTTTAAATTTAGCTATGTTAGAAAGATTTTTTAAACTAATAATCCTTTTTATACTAAATTAAAAGAGAATATAAAAGTGGTAGCTACAATTCAACAACTAATAGGAAAGATTAATCCAAAACTTTATGCTGTAAATGGAAAAGAATTATTAAAAAAATATGGTTCTTCTGAAAATATTCCTGCAGAAAAAGTTAAACCTAAAGGAGATTCTACATATAAGATAGTATATGATTCTCCTTCTGAAACACTTGAACCTCTTTATTTTTTCATATTAGATATGATGGGAACTGTGGGACTTACTACTGAAAAACTTACAGATAATTTTTCTTCTTCACCAGGTTCTGGTCATTTTTCTGAAATGGGTCAAAGATCAAGTATAATGCAACAACAAGGAACAAAAATGTTAGGGGATGTTAATACTGTTTTGAGAAGTGTATTAAATATTATTTATGATTTGAGAGATCTTAAAATGAGATTACAATATTATGATGATTTAAAAGAGAAAGGTAAAGAATCTGGAGCTCTTTTATCATTAAAGCAACTTTGGATGGATAAAGTTGATATGGCAAAAGGAAATTCTAGTATTAAGGCTATGGCATTGGGCCAAGCAGGTTATCAGACTTTGATAGATGCTTTTTTAGTTGTAAATAGTATGGAAGAAATTAATACTTTAGATTTAAATGATCGTGTAAAGAGAATGATAATTCCTAGATGGCAAGAATTTAATATTTGGGTAAAAGGTTCCGAAGTTGAGCTTAGAAAAAGATATAGTTTGGAAAGAAGTTATTTGAAAAGTCAAGTAAATAGTTTAAAACTTTATTCTCGATGGGCTAAACCTTATTTAAAAGCTGCTCAACAACTTGAATCAAAAGATATGGGTAGAGAACCTGCATTAGTAAAGGCATTTAATACAATTATTTTAGAGCTTACATTATTAGGTAAAAGTTCTATAGATGTTAAACAATTATCTATTCAAGGAGAGCTTCCTAAAGATTTTGCAAAATTGAAAACAAGAAGAAAATATTTCGGTTGTGTTTTAGTTGATTTTAAATTTAGGGGAATTCCTCAAAAAGTTGGTCAGCAACAACAACATTATGCTTTTGGAGGTCTTGTAGATGTGAATTTTCATTCTTATGGTTTGAATAAACAAGAGTTAGATAAATTAAATGAAGAAATGGATAAATCAGATGTTGCAGATGTTTTAAAATTAATAGATGGTTCAACTTCTGAAAGTCTTAGCCATATGCAAGAAGAAATAGATTTCTTTTTAGATGAACTTGAAAATTCTGAAGAAAGTGAGAATAATAATAAATCAAAAGATCAATCAAATCCTTTTTTAGCTTTATTTGGATTTTATGATAAAAAATCTAATTCATCTAAAAAAACAAATAAAGAAAAAGAATCTAAACCTAAAAAAGTTGAGGTTTTATCTGATAATTATATTGAAGCTAATCATATTAGACCTTATGTGCAAGGAACTTCAAAAGATACTGCATTTTTAATTTATGATTTATATAAAAAAGCACATGGTATGCAAAGTTATACTTAAGAATATAAATTAAATAATTTTATATATTTCTTATTCTTTAATATTCAATGAAAAATAAAGGTGAAGATTTAGAAAAAGAATGGAAAAAACTTAGAGGAAGATTATTATTAGATATTGTTAATGAAAATTCTAACAAAGAAAAAGATAAAAAAATTGTTAAAGAAAAAGTTAATCCTTGGAAACCTGATAATTTTGTTAGCAAAATAGTTAATGTTGACCATTCAACAGTATTATTAGAAGATCAAGGTCTTTCAGACCAATCTAATTTAGAACAAAATATTAATCCTTTTGGTTCTGCTGTTTCACCTAAGGCTGAGGATAGGTCACAAAAAATTACTAATGAACCAAAATATATTGAAAGTTCTAACAGTGATATGTATATTGATAAAAATGTAAGTGCTGAACCCACTTCTTTAAGACCTGTTATGGAAGATATATCTAAAGATATGATGAAGGCAAGTTTTGTAGATCCAATGGCTTCAAGAGCAGGTTTTGGTGAAATGATTGGTGAATCTGATGTTGTTTTTAGATCAATAGATACTGATAATAAAAAATATATGGAAAAAGATAGTAGGTAAATTAATAAATATAAAATAGTTAAATTAAATATAAAAAGAGAATGGTAGATGAGTCAAATTTTGTTGTTCCAGAATATCAGGGAGGTTACTCTAGTTTAGAACCTAGTTCTGGAGAAGGGTTTGTAGGTTATAGGTCAGATATTAATACTTTAGGTCTTTCTACAGATCCTCGTTCTGCAAATATTTTACAAGAAATTAATACTAAATTAGCTCCTGGTCAAAAACATATTGAATTATCTTTAATTAGTCCTGAACTTATTGATACTGTTCCTAAACAACATTTGAAAGAAGCTAATAGATTAGCTAAATTAACAGGTACAGAAGTTACTATTCATGGTCCTCTTGTTGAACCTTCTGGATTGACAAAAGAAGGATTTACAGAAACAAATAGAGAACTTGTTGAAAGACAAATGCTTAGAGCTATGGAGGCTGCTCATGAAGTTAATCCTAATGGTGGTGCTCCTGTAACATTTCATTCTGCTGGAATGTTGCCTGCATCTGAAGTAAGAAAAATTTCTAAAAAAGAAAGAGAAGAAAGAGGAATAACTAACAAGGAAGAAACTCATAAAATGTTAATCCTTGATCAAGAAACAGGTCAAATGCATGCTGCAAAAAGAGAAGAAAAATATTATCCTGGGCAACTTAATGAAAAAGGAAAAGTGGTATCAAAAATTCTTACTCCTGAAAAACAAGTTAAGGTTACAAACGATTCTCAATGGAGTGATAAACTTTCACAATTATTAGCTGCTAAACATATGACAGATAATATCTTAGATAATACTTATGCTAATGCGAAAGAAATTTATAAAAGAATTGATATGGGGGATATAGATTATTTAAATAATTTAACTGCTCCTGAAAAGGAAGTATTTTCAAGAGCACAAAATGCCTCAGCTCAATTAGATGATTTACAAACACATCTTTCTTCATTATATGATAGAGCATATAAATATGGTTCTGATGAAGATAAAGAACAACTTTCAGATATGTCTAAGGATTTTTTAAGAAATCTCCATGCACCTCACCCTACAGAAAATAAACTTATTTTAACACGTGATCCTGTTGTCCAATCTAAAGCTGTTCAAAGTTTAATGGAAGGATTAAGATCTATGAAAAATTCTCCAAAAGTTCATGTTAAATTAGAAGATTTTGCAATGAAAAAATCTACTCAAACTTTTGCAAATACAGCTTTTCAAGCATATGAAAAATATGGGGATTCTTCTCCTATAATTAGTATTGAAAATCCTCCTGCAGGAATGTTTGGATTATCTCGTGGAAAGGATTTGAAAAATATGGTTGAACTTTCTAGAGAAAAATTTGCTAAAAAAATGGTAAATGAAAAAAGCATGGATGAAGGAAAAGCTAAAGAAATTGCAGAAAAAATGATTGGGGTGACATGGGATGTGGGACATATTAATCAATTGAGAAAAGGTGGTTTTACTGAGAAAGATGTTGTTAAGGAGACTGAAATTATTGCACCTTATTTAAAACATGTTCATCTTTCTGACAATTTTGGAGTTGAAAATGTTGAACTTCCAATGGGAATGGGAAATGTCCCTTTAAAAGAAATGATGGAAAAGTTAGGAAAAAAAGGAAAAGAAGCTAGAAAGATTGTTGAAGCTGGAAATTGGTGGACCCAATTTAGAATTAATCCGATGGCTACTACTTTTGAAAATATGGGGAGTCCAATGTATACAAGTGGAATGGATTCTAGTCCCTATTGGAATCAATCTGTAGGTCTTCAGCAAGGATATTTTGGAGGATATGGTCAAATGCTTCCTCAAATAAATTATGAAACATTTGGTGCTGGTTTTTCTAATTTACCAATGGAATTAGGAGGGCAAAGACAGGGTGCTCAAGGAAGTAGAATGAGTGGAACAGGAATGGAGTAATTTAAGAATATTTAAAAACATAAAAAACATAATTAAAATATAAAAGAGTTGAAATGGCGAAGAAAAAAATTATTAAAAAAAGAGTTGTGAAAAAAAAGAAACCTATTTTAGTTTCAGCTAAAAAGATTTCAAAGAAAAAAAAGAAAAAAGTTAATCTTGATAAATTTCCAACATTGAATTTAAGAACCTCAAATGATATTGGAATGGATTTTTCTGTAAAAGTTTATAAAAAATTTGATAAATTAATTAAGTCTATTGTTTTGTTTGGTTCTGCTGTAAAAAAGACACCTGTTGCAGGATCTGATATTGATTTAATATTAATTTTAGATGATGTTTCTGTTAAATGGGATCAAGAGTTAATAGCTTGGTATAGAACAGAGTTAGGTAAAATTGTTAAACAAAATCCTTACAAAATTTCAATTCATATTAATACTATTAAGTTAAGTACGTGGTGGAGTGATTTAATGAGGGGTGATCCTGTTGTAATTAATATTATAAGAGATGGAAAAGCTTTAATAGATTTTGGAGGATTTTTTGAGCCTTTACAATATTTACTTGTTGAAGGTAGGATTAAACCTAGTCCTGAAGCAATTTATAGTTTATTACAAAGAGCACCAATGCATATAACTCGTAGCAGGCTTGCTGAGTTAAGTGCTATAGAGGGTTTATTTTGGTCAATGGTTGATTCTGCTCAGGCAGCTTTGATAGCTGCAGAAGTGATGCCTTCTTCTCCAGAACATCTTCCTATAGATTTAAAACAAACATTTGTAGATGAAGGAAAATTAAAGATGAAATATGTTCAATGGTATAATGATTTGTTAATGCTTCATAAGAAAATAGTTCACGGACATATTACTGATTTGAAAGGTGTTGAAATTGATGATTGGCAAGAGAAAGCTCAAGAATTTTTAAGAACAATGGCTGATTTGGTTAATTCTATTGTTGGGTAAGGATTGTTGGTTTAAAGAAAATTTATGCATTTGGGTTGAGCATAATTTGACACTTTGAACCAAATGTTTCTAAACTCTTTTCCAATATCTGAATCAAACTGATTATATTTTACTTGAAGAAATTTAACATAATCCTTGTTAGATAGAGCTCTAGAAAGACAAGGCTCTTTTGTAGATTTGATTATTACTTCAAAATTTTCTTTAGTATAAGTTTCATTAACAGGTTTTGAAAAAAATCTTCTTGTAAACCCGTTTTCTTTTAAGAGATGTCTTAATTTACTTTTAGAACCTTTTTTTGGATCTGCTAAGCTTTTTGTTATAAGATGTTGTTTCATTTTATTATTTATTCAGCTTGTGCTGGTGGATTTAAAATTCTTTCAAGACCATTTTGAGCAATATCTTGAGAATTTAGAGTCATTGCAGTTGCTAAAGCTATTCTAGAGGCATATGCATTATATGTTTCAATTAAAATTCCTTGTTCATCCTTTTTTAAATCACTTAAGTATTTGTCAGCTTGTTGTTTATATTTTTTATCTAATTTAATACCTGTTAAATCTGCAATATCTTGTACTTTTAAATTAAGAAGATTTTTATAAGTAATAGCTTCAGATTCTTCAAGAATTTTTTGTTCATTAATATTTCCTGTAAGTCTTTTACCTTTATCTCTAGAGTTTAATATTTGTTTAATAAGTAAATCGTTTGCACCTTTTAATGAAGGTAAATAAAGATATTTATCCATTACTTCATTGTCTATTTCGCCAAAATCTTTACTATCAGATATATTTTTGTATGCTGATAAACTAGAATATACTGGATTCTTTAAAACTTCTAACGCATGAGTTCTTGCATCTTCTTTTGTTTGTTCGTCTGTAACCATAATAAATCAACAAAATTATACTTTATAAATGTTTCTATTGTGTTACTACTAAATAGTTAATAGTATAGAAGGGGTGTTATTTGGCCTTAATTTTTGGAGCAATTTTTGTTTTTGTCTTCGCTGTATTTTTGTAAAGAACTTTGATTTTACAAGGAAGTTTTGATTTAACCTGTTTAATAATTTTTCTTGCAAAAACTAGATTTCTTTCTTCTTGAAGAGAAATTACAAAAATCCTTGCATTTTTACTTAATATAGCTGCTTTACCTACAGATTTTCCATAAGATAATTGCATTCCTGTTTGCATTCTATCTGCTCCTGCTCCTGTAAGCATTTTATTTTCTCGTTGAATATGGTGTGGAAAAGGAATAACTCGAAATAAATATTGATCTGAAAATTTGTTTTCTAGTTTCTTATTGATAAACTGTCGACAGGCTTCAAAAGCATTGTGTCTTATTTGAATTTTTTCTATAGAAATTACTGTTAATTCATGTGGAAGTTTTCCTTTATTATGCAATCCTGAGTTTCCCATTCTGAATTTAACAATTTTTTGATGTGGTACTGTTTTTACAAATGATTTTTGTCTTTTCTTACTAATTCTTGTATAAGGTGTAACTTTCTTTTTTGAATAGGCAGATGCTTTTCTTAATCCTGCCATTTTACTTTATCTCCACCGGTGTTGCAACAGCTTGTCCTGGTAATCCTTTTTCAAAAATAGCTCTAACAACTCCTTTATTTCCATGAGCAGATGATATTTTACCTTTGATTATTTTACCTGCAGGAGATTTCCATTCAACATTTTTTCCAACAAATTTCTCTGCATCTTTTCTTGTTGAAGTTCCTTCTATTTCTATTAAAAAGTGTCTTTCATGAATAGTTTTTCTCCCTCTTCTAAATTGTATTACTTTTGCTTTCATTTTGTTGTTCCTATGTTTAATTAAGAAGAAAATTAGTTTTTAAAGGTTGTGTCGGATTTGTTATGCAAGGATATCTATTATAGTTCCAAGATTTTTCCCTTGAGAATCTGGAGAAGCTAATTTCTGCGATTTACCTTGTTTTGTATAAGAAAAATTTTTCTTTTGAAAATTAGATTCTTTTTCTTGAGGATTCTCCTGACTTTTTCCAATAGATTCAACATATCTTTCATTAATCACTTTTATATTATACTTATTTATTTGAATGTTTATGTCCATAATATTCTAGATATTATTGAGCTTAAAAAGGTTTTGATGAGGAATTATTTTTCTAAAACAAAGATTTGACGCCCTGTAACTTGATCTTGTCTAAAATCATTTATTGGAAAACCTTCAATTTGTTTGAGGTTTGTTCTTTGCAGAATAATATCTATATTGCAACCTATTCTTTCTTTTTTATGATCAAAACATTTTATGAAGGGGGATGTAAATACTATTCTTCCTGATACATTATCTTGTAAGTTATTTAATACATTTATCATAAGATCTTCAAATTTTCTCATTCTTTCTATTGCCTTGGAACGAGAATAGGATTTTCTAACAATTATTCTCTTTTTTTTATCTTCAACTGTTTTAAGAATTTCACCTAAATCCGGTTCTGCAACTAATACATTAACATTTTGTATTTTAACTCTTTGAGAATCTTTTCTCATTAAGGTATATCTTCTTGTTGAAAAATTTCCCCATTCTAAATTTTGATTAGCACCTTTGATAGCACTTTTATCAATATCAATTCCTATTACTTTTAAGTCTTGTAATAGTGCTTCTTGTAAAATGGCACCAATACCACAGAATGGATCTAGAAGTGTTTGATTGTTTTTTATTAAAGATAGATTAATCATTATCTTTGAAATTTTTGGTGAGATTGCAAGTTTTCCTCTTCTTACAGGTTTTTCCATATCTCTTTTTTCAAGTTCTTGATAATCACATGTTTGAATTATTTTTCCAAAAAATTGATTAAATGCAAAAAATTGTTGACTTACTTTTTTTGATGAAATATTAGGCATATTTTTTCCATTTTGTAATTTAATAAAACTTCCAAATCTTTTTTCAGTGGTTTTTAATTTTTCTTCTTTAAATCTTTTTTTCAAATAATCACTTAATTTTTCAGTTTCTTCTGAAAAATTCCATACAACATAATTAAATTTATTTTTTGTTCCAGAATAAAGTTCTTCCTTATCTAAATCTTTAATTTTATCTGTGAGAACTTCTCCAATAGCAAGGCTTCCTCCTAAATGATCTATAGTATTCTCTGGAAGTTTAGTTGAAACATCAATAAGCATGGAATTTTTATGAATTTCATTTTTTGAAGAAATAATATTTTTTCTTTTTAGAAAAGCTAAAATTTCTGCAGTAGATAATTCGGGATTTCTCCCCAAGATAAATAAGTATTTCATGATTAGAAGATAATCTTAAATTCACCAATCTTTTTCTCTAGAAGTTGGAAAATTTGTGGACTTATTTCACATGATTGATTTTGTTTTTTAGATTCAATAGCTTCTGAAACTTCTTTCATGTTTGATTCTTTAATTGTGTTTGTTATTTTGTAAACTTTATTTTGATTAAATAAGAATGCAACTTTATTACATGTTAATAATTCAGCTGTTTGAGATTTTCCATTTTCTTTAAATTCAACTTTAAATCTTCCTTTTTCTAAATGTGCTAAATCTTTTCTTTGAGAATATTCTATTAAATCATTCATTAATGTAACAGATTCTTTTCTAGCATCTTCTATTTTTTTAGTATTTGATTTTCCTTTTTTAAATTCAGCTCTAGCATTAATAATATTTTTAAGTATTCTAAAATGTTGAGGTGTGAATTTACCTTTTTTAACAAACTTTTTATTAAATTCCTCTGTTATTATTTTTTGAGATTTATTTCCTACTATTGCTTTTAATAATGAGAAAGTATCTTGATATATTTGTTCTATTGTTTTTTCTTGTGTTTTCTTTTCAATTTGTTTTCTTAATTCTTTTAATCTTTTTAGATAGTCTTCTGTTTTAGATAATAAGTCATCAATTTCTTTACCAGATATTTCTTTTAATTTACCATGTTCATAATCTCTCCATGTTGAAACAACTTTATCAATAAAATCAATATATTTCTTTTCAATCATTTTTGTATTTAAAAATTCTTTTTTAAAATCTCGAACAAGCTCTTTTTTAGCATTTGGAGGAGGATTACCATTTAACATTAATAATGCTTGAGCAGGTGTTGTAATGCCCCAGAAAATATCAACAAAAATATTAGATAAAAGTGTTTTTTTAGCTCTATCAACAGTATTATTACCCATAGACATGAACATATCAATTGCTTCAGGACTAGGTTTTAATTTACCCATTTTTAATAATGATTTCCAAGGCATGAATGTTCCTTTATCATATATTGGAATACCATCTCTAATAAATGTAAACATAACAGGATGAGCATCTTTTACACTTTCCCAGAAATCTGTTAATAAATATATTTGAGGTTCTAATTTGTTTTGAACACCTGCAAGAGCGGAAGCTTCAGCAATATATTGATAAATAATTCCTCTTAATCTTTCTAATAATTCTAATCTTGGCATTCTTTTCACATCTGTATCATTAATAATAACAAATACATCAATGTCTGATGTTTTTTTAACATCTCCTCTTACTAAACTCCCACCAATAACATAACTTACTACATATTTTTCAAATTTTTGAACAACTAATGATTTGTGAATTTCAGCTACTCTTAATGAACCTAGAAATCCTTTATCATAAAGTGGGAAAGACATTGCAATAGGGCCAAATAGTTCAAATTTACTATCTAAACATATTTCCCAAATATCTACAGGTGTTTTTACTTGAATCCATATTTTTTGTTTTAAAGTTTCAATATGTTTTACAACTTCGCTTTTTATTTTTGGTATTTGTTTGAATTTTTCTTCAGGAACAACAACATACAACTGCATAAATTTTTCAGTTTCTTTTGGTACTTCTTCTTCATCAATAAATGCTTTTATTCCTTGAGGAGGTAAAATACTTATAGATTTAATATAAGGATATTTTTTAATGATAAAATTTTTTAATTTATCTAAATCTTTCTTTGTTTTATCTACATCTTTCTTGTTTTTTGTAGGATTTTCAGGTACAATTGGTTTTTTATTAGAATATTTGTTATCAAGTTCCATTCCTGGAATTGTGATATTGTCAGAATTGTTATTTTTATTCATAATGACAAAATGTATTTTATGCTTTTAAAGTTTACTAATAGATTAATAGAAAAGTTTTTAATTAAGGTTATGTAGAGTATTTTAAGGTCCTATTGTCCAACGGCTAAGACATTTCGTTTACACCGAAAAAACCGAGGTTCGACTCCTCGTAGGACCATTTTATTAAATCAAAAGGAGGTAAAAAAATGAACTTTAAGAGATCAATTTTATTTGGAGGTTTGTTGTGGATATTAGTTTTTGTGTGGTGGTCTATAATGATGTTTGTTCCAGGATTAAAAGATATGCAAACTCTTCAATACATAATACACTATATTCTTCTTATTATAGCTGCAAGTTTGATAACTGGATCTTATTATAAATCTAAAGAAAAGATTAATGGATTTGTATTAGGATTAATATTTCTTGTTGTAGGAATTGTTTTAGATGCAATAATAACAGTACCATTATTCACAAGTGCTCAAGGCACAGGATATATGGAATTTTTCTTTGCACCTTTAATGTTGTTAGGATATTTGATTTTAGTGATTACAGTTGGAATAACTAAGCAAATAATGTAGAACACTTAAATTTTTAAATTCTTTTTTTTTTATTTTTTTAAGCGTGGGTAGTTTATTGGTAGAATATCTCGTTGCCAACGAGGTGAGCCGGGTTCAATTCCCGGTCCGCGCATTTTTAATTTAAAGCAATATTTATAAGTAATATAAGCTATCTTGTGGTATGAAGAACATACTTGTTGTTGATATAATGACTAGAAAACCTATCACAATTAAGACTTCTACAAATTTATTAGAGTGTGCTAAAAAAATGGTTCGAAAGAGGGTTGGTAGTCTTCTTGTTGTTGATGGTAAAAAGTTAGTTGGTCTTGTTTCTAGAAGAGATATTTTATGGGCTTTAATTAAAAAATCTAAAGCAGATTTAGCAGGGATAAGGGCTGTTGATATTTCTCCTAAAAAGATAGCTACTATCAAACCATCAATTTCAATATCTGATGCTGTTAAAAGAATGAAGAAATTAAAGTTTTCAACATTACCTGTTATTCAAGAAGGAAAATTAGTTGGAATGATTACTCTTAAAGATATTTTAAATTTTAATCCTGAAATTTATCCAGAATTAGATGAATTAGCAGAGATAAGAGAAGAAGCTAGAAAATTAAAAAGGGTAAAAAAAGCACAAAATAAAAGTTCTATTCCTGAAGGAATATGTGAAGAATGTGGTTCTCAAGATATTTTATATAGAGTAAATGGAATGTTAATTTGTGAATCTTGCAAAAATTCTACTTAAAATTAGATTTAGCAATTCAAGAAAACTATTTAAATAAAAAAAGAGTAATAATTTTATGGCAGAAAAAGAAGAGATATATTCAAGTGGAATAAAGTATAAAGGAATTTTTTCCTTTAAGGATTATTATAAATTTTGTTATGAATGGTTGACTGAAGAAGTTGGTTTAGATTTAGGTGAAAAAAAGTATAAAGAGCAAGTAGTTGGGAATTCTAAAAATATTGAAATTAAATGGGAAGGGACTAAAAAAATAACAGATTATTTTAAATGGGTTATTAAAGTAAGTTTTTTGATTTTAGATCTTCAAGAAGTTGAAATTCAAAAAGGAAGTGCAAAAATAAAATCAAATAAGGGATCTGTCAAAGTTAAAATTTCAGGTACTTTAGTAAGAGATTATAATGGGGAATTTTCAAATAGTGGCTTTAAAAAATTTCTAAGAGAAATTTATGATAAATGGGTTATTCCTTCTAGAATAGAACAAATGGAAGATAAATTAGCAGGCAAGTGTGATGGGTTTAGTTCTCAAATAAAAGCTTATTTAGATTTAGAAGGAAAGAAGTAGATAGTTTATTGATATGGATTTAATACCGAAATCCTTAAATACAAAATTTCAATGAAATTAATATGAAAAAAATATTATGTTTACTATTTATGATTTTTTTAGTATTACCCTTTATGTCTTCTGTTAATGTTAATGTTGAACAATTAAGTGATAATGAGGTTTTGGTAGTTGATTTAGAGAAACCTGTTCTTTTTGAATTAAAGATGACTAATGTAGGAGATGCTGATTATTTTGAATTTTACAATTTATTAGGATTTACTATGCATCCTATTGGAACAACATATATTGGACAAGGAGCTTCTAAAATTATTCAAGTTAGTTTAGAACCTATTGGAGATTTTAATATAAGAGGAAATTATAATTTTAATTATTATATAAAAGGACAAGACGGAACAGAACAACAAAAACAATTAACATTTAGAGTGGTGGATTTTGAAGATGCTTTTGAAATAGGTGCGGGAGAAGTTGATCCTGATTCTAATTCTATTGAAGTTTATATTCAAAATATGGTTAATTTTGATTTTGGAGAATTAAATACTAAGTTTTCATCTGCTTTTTTTGAATTAGATGAAACTTTTGAATTAGGTCCAAATGAAAAAGCTAGTTTTATAGTGCAATTAGATCAAAGTGATTTTAATCAATTAATAGCAGGATTTTATACTTTACAAGGAGAAATTATTTCAGGAGATAAGGAAGCAAATTTAGAAGGAATAATTAAGTTTGTTGAAAAAGAAAATTTGATTAGTTCTGAAGAAAATTATGGATTTATAATTAATACAAATATTGTAACTAAAACAAATAATGGAAATTCTGTTGAAGAGTTTGAAACAATAATTAAGAAAAATATTTTTTCAAGATTATTTACAAGTTTTAGTCCTGAACCAGATAGTGTTGAAAGAAATGGGGGGATTGTTTATTATACTTGGGCAAGTGAAATTAACCCTGGTGAATCTTTTGAAATTGTTGTTAGAACAAATTGGTTTTTCCCATTTTTGATAATTTTCTTTATAGTTGCAATTGTAATTTTTACTAAACAATATACTAGGACACATTTAGTTTTAAGAAAAAGAGTTCATTTTGTAAAAGCAAAGGGTGGAGAATTTGCATTGAAAGTGTCTGTTTTTGTAAATGCTAAGCAATATGTAGAAAGAGTGACTATCGTGGATAGGCTGCCTCCTCTGGTGAAAATATTCAATAGATTTAGTGGAGATATGCCTTCTAAAGTTAATGAAAAAGCAAGAAGAATTGAATGGAATTTTGAGAAGTTAGAAGCAGGGGAAACAAGAATGCTGAATTATATTATTTATTCTAAAATAGGTGTATTAGGAAAATTTGTATTGCCTTCATCTGTTGCAATGTATGAAAGAGATGGTAAGATGCACGAATCTCAATCTAATAGGGCTTTCTTTGTGGCTGAGCAAGGTGAGAAGAAGGAAGATAAGTTTTGAATAGGTTTTAAAAACTTCTTTCTTTATTAACATATTAAGATGGTGAGAAGAGTTTTAAATTTTTTAGAAAAACATGAAGTGAATTCTTCTATTTTGCAATTTATTGTATTTCATGTTTCTCATTTTCATTTACATCTTCCCTTTTCTTTTTTTGGATAAGATATTGTATATTGTGTAACTAAATAGTAATGACTCATAGTAAACTTTATAAGTAATTTTTACCCAAGTATTCTTATGAATTTAGAGAACGAATTAGCAAAATTTAATCCAAAACAAAAACAACTCTTATTTAGAAATTTAATGGGAGTAGAATTAACAAAAGGGTGTTCTGTGAGGTGTCCTGATTGTGGTTTAGGAGCATTGAAGGGTGTTAATGGGAAAATTCCTTACAGTTTATTTAAAAAAATAATTTCAGAAAATAAAAAAGATATTTTTAAATCAGAACTTAGATTTCTTTATTTTGCTACAGAGCCTTTTGATTATTCTTCAGAAGGTAAAACATATATTGATGCTCATAATTTATCTGAAAATATAATAGGTAATCCTCTTTATATTGCTACAAGCTTGCCCAAAGGAAAGGAAAAAGAAATATTAAAATATATTTTTGATGAAGGTAGGGATACAATAGGTCAAATAAGTTTAATGAAGTCAAATTATAAAAGAATTTCTAAAGCTTTTTCAGAAATGCCAGAAATTTTAGAAGGTTCTCAAATTAAACTTGAAGATGGCTTTAAAATTAATGGAAAATTTGTTAATATTAGTGAAGATAAAAGAGAAGAGAAAGATTTTAAGATTCATAATTCTCTTCCTTTGATAAATAAGAATAAAGAAGGGCCTTTATATATTGTAAATACAAATAAATATACTTTTGCTTCTAAAGGAAAACCTGTAGACTTTGAAACATTTGTTTTAACTCTTAAACAAGTGGAGATTGATGCATTATATGGTGTATTTGATTATATTCTTCCTGTTTTACATGTTTCTGATTTTGTATCTATGAATTTACCAAAAGGAAGACAACATTCTTTGAAATTAGGTAAAAAATTTAAAGACGATTTAGCTCCTAGAGGTATTTTAGGTCATCATGGAGTTTTAATGAATCCAGATGGATTTGATAATATTCAAACTGTTAAACCTTCTCCAGAACATCCTTTGGGAGTTATAAGAACAAAGATTTCTTCTGATAATTTTCAAATAACTCCAAAGGCATTATCGTCTGTTGAACCTAATAGAAAAAAATTTCTTAAAAAAGGTTATAAGATAGAAAGAGGTATTAGGATTACAGATGATTTCAAAGGTTGGTTCGATGTTAAAAAAACAAACCTTAAAAACTCTTTAATATTCTAAATTTCAGCCCTCCGTAGCTTAGTGGTTAAAGCGCTTGGCTGTAGGTTTTACCTAAGGTGGATATTCCGTATAGGAAATTAAATGAAGCCCCAAAAGCCAGTGATCACGAGGTATGTGTAAAAGCAGTGCCCGAGAGATCCCCAGTTCGAATCTGGGCGGAGGGATTGGTTTCTTTTAAAGAACAAGATTTAAAAAAGAAAATATTATACTTTTTTATGGTAAAAATAAATATAGCTGATCCCAAAAATGGATTTAAGAGCACGTACTATGTTCTTATTAGGGCTGAAAACGGTAAATTGTACTTAGATAGTCCTTTGAGAAAAGATTCTTCCATAAAAATAGGTAGTCTTTCAGATGTTAGATATTCTCAAGAGAAAGGAGTTGTTAGTCAAGGAACTTCTCATTATAGTTCTAAGCTTCAAAAATTAATTTTTTGGCAAAATATTTCTATGGGAGAAATTACTGAAAAAGGTTTTGAAAGTGTAGTTAATATTCCTAAGAGTTTAGAATTATCTATTAAAAATTACGATTCTCGTGCTAGATTAGAATATCTTGATCCTGTTAATAATGGTGTAGATTCTTGGTTTGGTGGAGGTGGTTGGGTAGATTGATTGAGATAAGTTTACCACAATAATATTTATATATTGAAATTGACTTTATTTTAAATGGGTAATACAGGTGAATTAATTCCTTTACCAACTTCTAAGGAACTGGATGCAGAAGAAGAGGCTGAAGAAAAAGAGAGAATTCAACATGAACAATCTATCACTGAGATTTATAAATTAAATTCACAAGATATTAATTATTTTAAAATTTTAAATGATCTTAAAAATAAAGAGTTGGTCAAAAATTATTTTGTTAAATCTTTTTTATCTTTTATAGGAGATAGACCTTTTTTGGTTTATTCAAAAGATAGTATGTCTTCACATAACTTCCCTAAAATATTGGGAGATAGAGCAGGTCAAATGATTTTTATGGATTGTATAAAGAATGCAGAATTTTCTTTATCTAATGAAAGATTTTCTTTTGAAATTCTTATGAAGGTTTATCCTTCCTTAGGTGTTAAAAAAAATAATATTAAAAAATTAATTATGAGTTCTGGAAGTATTGAGTCTTTTGTTATGGAAGATTACTTAACAAATTCTATTAGTAATTTTTCAAGTAAAAATATTGAAGATAATGTTCTAACTTTGGAAACAGGTTGGAGCCCTTTACATTTTTATAATTCTGATCATAAGTTAGTAAAATCTGCTAATAAATTTATTTTAAATAAGGCTCCTTATTTATTGAAAAAAGAAAATACTTGGAACAAACCATATTTTGTTTAATTAATAATTTTAACACTTATTTTATAATCAATATATCTCCCCATAGAAATCTTTAAAAACTATTTGTTTCTTAAAAGAGCAAATAAAACGAGGCTTAAAAAATGGGTGAAAATTTTTCAAAAAAGCGTGAAGAAGAGGACGAGTTTGATAGCAATATTGATGATTTAGATCTTGATGATTAATCTTTAGTTTTCTATTTCCAATATAATCTGATTGTTTTGCTTGTCAAGTTCTTGGTAGTTATACTCTAGTAAGTACTTTAATTCATTTATGTTTATTTTAGATATCCACAAGTTAGTTAACAATATTTTTTTTCCTTCTCCATAATCTATTTCCTCTATTTCAAATGTTTTTATTAATTTATTATCTGCATAAATTTTTAAATTAATTTCAACTGCATTAATTATTCCTTGATTTCTTATACTTACATTTGTATCTAAATATTTTCCATGCATATTTGCAGAAACATTTTCAAAAGCTAAATCTGGTAAACTTTCTATTGAATAAATTTCATTGATTAAATTATATATGTCTGGACTAACTGTTTGAGAACATTTACTATAATTATACATTATATTATTTTGATTAGAAGAGTGTCCAAATCCTAATGCATGGAGTAATTCGTGTGTTGCTATGTTAGGTGTTCCACATGATGATTCTTTTAATAAGAGAACTGTTCCGTAAGAAATCATATTATAATTAGTTGTTTGAGTTATATTAACAGGTCCTCCTTCACCTGCTATAAAAAATCCATCATTTATTCTTGTTGTGCTATCACAGGAAACACCTATTTCAGGATTGTTAGTAGAACTTTGGAAAGTTAGCATAGTGTTTTCAGAAACTAAATTAAAAGCTTCTAACATGTTATCTCTTTTTTGTAAGGGACAATCTACAATTTCGTATGAAATTTCTGGATATTGATATCTAAGATTTTTGTAAAACTGCATCCCTGATTCATCTGTACTATCTATAGAGAAATTATAGTTCTTATCTTTGATCCCAAAATCAATTGAACCATAAGGAACAAACCAATAAAAGATTAGCATACCTATTAAAATAAATGTAAACATAACACTGATTACTTTTGTCCACCCCATGTAAATTGTTGGTGTGAATTATATATAAAGTTGTTGATAAAAAAAAGTTAAAAAAAAGTTAAATTAAAAAAAATTATTGAGAATTTTCTTCAGGTTTGGGTTCAGCTGGTTTTGCTTCTTCAGCAGGTTTTTCAGCTTCTTCTGTTACTTGGGCTGGCTCTACAGGTGTTTGTTGTACAGGAGGAGTGTCTGCTTGTGCTACAGGTTGTTCTGTTGCAGGTGCAGGGGTTGCTTCTTCCATTGTTTGTTTTTCTGTTTGTGCCTGATCTGTTTCAGCGCTTATACCTTCTTTACTCTCATTAGCATTTGCTGAAATTTCACTTCCCAATTCATCTTCTGAACCACTTTCTGTTTCAGGTTTGTCTGGTAAGCTTGGAACTTCTTCTGCAGGTGCCGGTGTCTCTGGTTGAGCAGGTGTTTCGGCAGGTGCTTGTTCTGTAGCAGCAGGAGCTTCAACAGGTTGTTCTGCTGGTTGAGCTTGTTCCTGGGGCTTAGCTTCTTCAACTTTCCCTGGTTGTTCATTATTTTCTTCCATAAATGTTTGACCTCGATTTAATTAAGTGAATTAAAAAGTGAAAATAATCTTTTAAAGGTTTTGGATTACTGGGGGTGACAACACTAAGAGAATATAGAGACTATTAGTATAATGCTTAAAAATGGAAAAAAGATGATAAAAACATGAAAAATGATAAATATTCAATATTTGATATGAGAAACGGCATTACTTATATAGGAGTAGATGCACATTTAGAAGATATAACTCCTTCTGAGTCTATTCATTTAGAGAATGTAACTGTGTATGAAACTCTCGACTTTATAAAAAAGAGTGTAGTATATGGAACAAAATCAAGATTAGATAAAATTATTAGTATTCATGAGAAGAAGGTTCAAGAAAAAGATTGTCTTCCTGACTTTAATATAGTTAAAAAATATGTTGTTGGCGGAACTGATCTTACAGCTTAAATAAAACTAGCTTTAATAATAACAACATCTTCTAGAGGTTTATCTTGTGCATTTGTTTGAACTTTTGCAATTTCATCTATTACACTAAAGCTTGCTTCTGTAATTTTTCCAAATACTGGATGTCTGCCATCCAAGAAATTATTATCTACTAAGTTTATGAAGAATTGACTTGAACCTGTGTTTGGTCCTGCGTTTGCCATTGAGATTGTTCCCCTATTGTTTTGATCTAAATTTGAATTTGTAAATTCATCTTGTATTTTTGGTATATTCGGATCCCCCATACCTGTTCCTGTTGGGTCTCCGCCTTGAAGCATGAAGCCATCAATTATTCTATGAAAAATTACACCATCATATGTCCCACTTTTAACTAAATTTTTGAAATTATCTGTTGTTTCTGGCATTTCTCTTGAATATAATTCTATAATTATATTTCCATGATTTGTTTCAAATTTTACTGTGTTGCTTGTTGAATCCATTTTAGTTATCGCTATTATTCCAATTATTAAAATTATAGCTATTATAAATATTGTTGTTTGTTTTTTCATCTTAAGTTATTGATTTAATTGTTTTTATAGTTTTATCTTTCCTTCTTGCCAATCTTTGATTATTTTTCTTGCAACTTGATCTCCATTAACTTCTCCACCTTTTTTTAAAATATTTTTATTTCTTCCAACTTGTTCGATTAGATCTTCAGAATCTGTGATTTCTACATTGTAAAACTCTTCAAATTGTTTTTGATATGTTTTTGCTAGTTGAGCTATTATTAATTCAGGATCTTTTACTTTATTAGAATCTCTTGCTCCAACCATTGTGTGATGAATTATTTTTGAAACATCTGTATTAGAATATTCTTCTCGTGGAATTACTCCCGGCGAATCTATTAAAACAATATCTCTTGTTAATTTTAGTTTTTGTAATCCTTTTGTAAATCCTGCTACAGAACCTGTTTTAGCTGATTTTTTACCTATTAATAAATTAATTATTGAGGATTTACCTGTATTAGGATAACCTATAACACCTATGGAAAATCTTTGCTTATCAAGAGGTTTTATGGATTTTGTAAGTTCTTTTATTTTATCTCTTAATTGTTTTCCACCAACTCTATTTGTTGCTGAAACAAAAATATAGGGTTTAATTTCTTTTAATAAATTTTGATTTGTTTTTGCTTTATCTATTAAATCTGATTTGTTTAGAACATAAATTATTTGTTTTTTTTGTTTAATAATTAATTTCTCAATTTCAAGATTTCTTGTTTCTTCCATAAATCTTGCATCTAAAATTTCTAAAACAATGTCAGAACTTTCTATTATATTGTCAAGTAATTCAGGATATTTTCCTTTTTGTTTCTTTATATTTGTCAGTTTCTTAGCAGATCTAAGTTGTTTTTTTGAAGGCATATTTTTTATAAGAAAAAGAGGTTTATAAACAAGATTTTATCTATTTTTTTCTGTTTTAGGATGTTCATGACCTAGTCTTTTTTTACCTTTAAGATATTTAAGATGCTTATTTTTTTCTTTTAGGAACTTTGATAAATTTAATTTGTTTTTATCAATCATATTAGCTGCTTGACTTCCTCCTAAGAAATGAGGAAGAATTACATATGTTGCTCCACTTTTGTATAATTGATGAGTTTCTTCCACACTATGTGAAACTAAAATTATAATTGCTTTTTTATTCAATCTTCTAATTTTTTTAGTTAATAATAAATTAGATTCAAATTCTGGAATTGTTGAAACTACCATTTTTGTTTGTGAAAGATTTAATGAATTTAAGAATTCTTCATCATCTACATCACCATACATACAATCTATTTTTTCTTTTGATAGTTCTATAGTAGTTTCAGGATTATAATCTACTACTAAGAATCTTTTACCTAATTTTCTAAATGATTTTAATAAATCATATCCAATTCTATTGTAACCAAATAAGATTAAATCGTATTTATTTGAAGGGTGTTTATTTTCATTTAAATTTTTTCTTTCAAATATTCCTAAATATTTTTTTAGATAAGGGTATATTTTATCTGAATAAGATATTAGATATGTTGAACCTGAAATTGTTATTAGACCTACAATTGTTACTAAGGATAATATTTCTAGAGGTAAGTGTCCTGCTGTAACTCCTAGAGTTATTAAAATTAAAGAGAATTCACTTATTTGAGCTACTGTTAATCCTGCTTGGAATCCTACCTTCTTTTTATATCCTAAAAGACCCATTAAAACCATTACAATTATTGGATTTCCTATTAGAATGAATAAGGATAATATAATTGCAGGAATAATTAAATTACCTATATTTCCGAAGGCCATTTGTGAACCTAATAGGATGAAAAATAATATGATGAAGAAATCTCTTAGAGGTCTCATCTTAGAACTTATTTCATAATGATAAGGGGACATTGAAAGTGCTATTCCTGCTACTAATGCACCTATTTCCATTGAAAATCCAAAGTAATAGAATAGAGATGCTAAACCTAATCCCCAACCTATTGAAAATAAGAATAGGAATTCCTGGGATTTTGCAAAGAATTTTGATAATCTTGGTAATACATAGATTGTTATTAAAATTAAACCGATGATTAAACCTATTCCACTAAGAATATAGTTTGATGATAAAACTTGTTCATCTAATCTTCCTGAGAAAGAAGAAATAACCATTAATAGAACTATAACAAATATATCTTGAACAAGTAAGAAACCAACAGATATTTTTCCATATAATTTATCTAAATCTTTTTTATCTGATAATAATTTCATAATAATAATTGTACTACTAAATGTTAATGCAATGGCAATATAAGCTGAAGCTATTAAAGTAAATCCTAGTAATCTACTTAGTATAAATCCTATCAATGAAGTAAATAATATCTGGCCTATACCTGTTACTAAAGAAACTTTCCCAACTTCTTTAATTACTCGTGGACTTAAACTTAAACCAACAATAAAAAGTAAAAAAGCAATACCCATTTGTGAAAATACTGCAAGAGTTTCTGCTGATTTTATAACATTTAAAAAATAAGGACTAACAATTATTCCTGCTAAGATATAACCAATTATTAAAGGTTGTTTTAGTAATTTTGTTATTCCCGCAACTAAAACTGTTATACCGATGATGATGCTTAGTTCTATAAATACTTCCATATGTTTCAACTCTTTTATTAAAATAATTAATGAGAATTAACTTTTAAATCTTTTTAAAGGGTTAATGGAAAAGAGTTCTTATGTCACCAAACCTTTGATAGAATTTTCTTGGACGCATGTGATTAGAATGTTCTTTTGATTTTAAATTGGATTTATAATTTACTAAAAGTTTATCTAAGTTTTTACTTAAATTTGTTCCAGAAGTATTTTGTCCCGAAATTTTCATAGGATATTCTCTTCCATTTTCTCCATGAACAGTTATCTCGTAATCTTTTGATTTCAAAAATGTTCCTTCTTTCATTAAATTATAAAATTCTGAATATATTTCCCCCCCTCTTTCTGTTCTACCTATTACATGGGAGGTTAGAGCTTTAGAAACAGGAAGTGGATCGAAAATTGATCGAAGCTTATCTAATTCTTCATAAGTTAGAAATTCATCTTTAAAATAAGTTTTTACTTTTTCTCTGTTTTGATTTACTTCTTTAACTAAGGTAGGAATATTTAAGAATTTTTCCTTTTCATTACGTGTTCCTAGAAAATGTCCAAAGCTAGTCATAATTAAAAACGTTGCTAAAAATCCTAAATTTAAATATTTTAGACTGGGCATATATTTCTTTACAATTTTTAGTATTTAAGAATTATGGTGATAAATTAATTATCTTCTTCTAAACTTTTAGCAACTAATTCTGAACTTGATTGAATTTTTTTTCCTAAACCATCAACCATTTCTATATTATATTCTTTACATATTGGTGTTTCAGGAACTTCTCCAAAATTTCTATCTCCACCTTGTGCAAACATATCTGGTTTAACAGCTTCTAAAGATTTGCAGACTGTTCGATCTTGATCAATACTTAAGAAAACTTCATCAACATCTCTTAAAGCTTCAACAATTTTCTTTCTTTCTTCTTCTTTCATAAAAGCTTTACCTTTTTTTAGAGAAGCTTGATGATCATTATTTAAAATTACTATTAATTTATCTCCTAATTGTTTTGCTAAATGAATTAGTTCAAGATGTCCAACATGAATTGGATCAAAATAACCTGATATGGCAACTCTTTTCATTACTTAAAGAAATTGTTTGGTTTTATAAATTTTAGGGAAGTTATCTTCTTCTTTTTGGTTTTCTAGAATCTTTATTATAAGTTCTTGGTCCTTTAGAATTGTATGAACCTCTACCAGGTTTTTTTGGTCCTTTAGAACTATATGAGTTTGATCCACCCCTTGAACCTCTACTTGGCCCTCTAGAATCTCTACTATGAGTTCTTGGTCCTTTAGAATCTCTACTATGAGTTCTTGGACCTCTACTTGGTCCTCTAGAATCTCTACTATGAGTTCTTGGACCTCTACTTGGTCCTCTAGAATCTCTACTATGAGTTCTTGGACCTCTACTTGGTCCTCTAGAATTATATGATCCCCTACCTCTTGAATCTCGTGAATTAGATCTTTGAGCCATTCTAATCATAATTTTTTTTATTAAAGGAAGTGGCTCATTTTCTATTTTTAGAGATTTATCTTGAGTAACAACTCCAAAATTTTCATAATCTCTACTAGTTAAGATGCTTATTGCTTTTCCTTCATTACCTGCTCTTGCTGTTCTTCCAATTCTATGAATATAATCATTACTTGATTTTGGCAGATCATAGTTGTAAACATGACTAACTCCTTTAATATCTAAACCACGTGCAGCAACATCTGTACAAACTAAAATATTTGCACCTGTTCCATGGAACAATTCTAAAACTTTTGTTCTTTTATTTTGAGCTAATCCTCCGTGAATTGCTTGAGCATGTATTCTTAGATCTTGTAAATGTTCTACAATAAAATCTACATTTCTTCTTGTTGCACAAAAAACCATTACTAATTTTGATTTTTCTTCTTGTAATAAATGTACTAATAATGAAAATTTTAAATTAGAGGGAACATCATAATATATTTGTTTTAATTTTGAATGATCTACATAAGACTTAACAGCTACTTCTACAGCATCTTTTGTATGTTTTTTAGCTAGATAATCTATATCAGATGAAATTGTTGCTGAAAATAACATTGTTTGTCTTTTTTTAGAACAATGTTGAATTATTCTTTCTACATCTGTATGAAAACCCATGTCAAACATTCTATCTACTTCATCTAATACTAGGAATTTTATTTGATCTACTCTTATTGTTCTTCTTTCTAAATGATCTAGCATTCTTCCAGGTGTTGCAACCACAATATCTGATACAGCTATTCTTCTCATTTGAGCATTTATATCAACTCCTCCGTAAACAGCTGTTACATTTAATCTTTTATTTTTAGAGAATTTTGAAATAGCTTGAGCAACTTGTTCTGCAAGTTCTCTTGTGGGTGTTAGAATTAAGGCTTGAATATGTTTGTCTTTTGTTAATTTTTCAATCATAGGTAATCCAAAAGCTAATGTTTTTCCACTTCCTGTTGCAGAGCCACCTATAATATCTTTTCCAGCTAATGCTAACGGAATTGTTTTCTCTTGGATTTCTGTAGGATTTTCAAAACCTGCTTTGTCTAATTCTGCTAACAAAGTTTTGCTTAATCCGAGTTTATCGAATTTCATTTTGTTTTTAATCTAATAATATACTTCAAGAAATATTTTCTTGAACACGAATTCTTTGAGTCATGCTCAAGAATTCTAACTATTAATACTATATTTTTATCATTCTATTGGTTTATAAAATGATTGGTTTGGGGTTTAGAAGGTTTGATATTTATTTCTAAGAACCTTCATGAGGGAATTGTCCTTTTGCAACTAGATTAAGTGAAGGAATATGCGCAGGAGTTGTGAAAACAAGATTTACTGCTTCTCCTACAGATGTTGGCGGAGCAAGAGTCATTTTATTTCTGTAAGTGCCTTTATATTCGTCTGAAATAATTTTAATTGCTTCTTGGATTGATTGAGAATCATACATTCCAGTATCAACTCCTCCAGGTCTTATAGTTGTTACAAAAATATTATCTTTATAATTTCCTAACATTGCACTATTTGCATATCTATCTATTGCTCCTTTAGCTGCACAATGGGTTCCCCCATAAGAATATCCTCTTATTGCACTCATTGAACTAATAATAATAATTCTCGATTCATCTTGTTTTTTAAAAATAGGCAACATTTCCCTCATCATTAAATGTGTTGCCCTTAAAATGATTTGAGATTCTTTTTCTAAAAGCTCTAAAGGAATATCTTCAAGAGGTAAATAAGGGTTATCGTCTTTTAATTTGTAACTTCCTGCACCTAACCCAACACATTGTACCCAATATAAATTTTTATCTCTAGGAAGATCTCTAACAAATTCTCTAACCTGTGTTTCATCTAATAAATCTAAAGCAGAATATTCTATTAAACCTTCACCGGTATCTTTTTCAAGCTCACTCTTAATATTACTTAATTTATTTTCAGAAGTTGAAACAATATGAACTTTAGCCCCATTTTTAGCTAATACTCCTGCTATTGCTGTGCCAATATTCATTTTCATTTCTGCGCCATCAATATACATAGAGTCGTGGCTTGGTTCTCCTGTAGTTATATCTGTAAAAATATAATTAATAGGTTTATAACTACATCCAGTTACAATTACTCTTGTTCCTCTCAAGTTCTCCGACTTTGTAATCTTTTTTAATCTATTCGCCATTTAAAAACAGCACTATATATGTTTATAGAAATTTACCCGATAATTATCGGTATTTAAAAAAGTGTTCTAACACTTTATTCTCAGCTTTTCTTAGATTTTCTTGAAATGTAGAATAAGATTTTTTTATGCTTTTTGCTAGTTGTGGAATGGTTAATTTTCTAGGATAATTATAATAACCATCTCTATAAGCTATTCTTATTGCTTCTAGTTGTTTTTCTGTTAAAGAAGGCATAAACTCTAAGCTTGTAATTCTCTTTAATTTTTCCTCAACAATTGAAAATAATTCTCCAGAGTAATATTTTGTTGCAGACTGAATAAGTTTGTTTAATTCTTTTCTATCTAAACAGGCAACTTCCCAATATTCCCACCCATCACTTGAAACATGAATTGGTCTTATTCTTATATATTGGGGATTGTAAAATATCTTTATTTCTGCTTTTGCTTCTCTTGAAATTGGATGTTGAGCATGAATGAGAATAAAATCATGTTGTTGCTCAATTTTTTTAACTCTTTTATCTTTTTTTATTTCTTGAACAAATAGTTTTTTGTTTTCTTCTGAACCAGAAATAACCCCTCCAACAAGAAGATTAATTTTATTACCTTTAACAAAATTAGTATAAGGAACACCATAAAATTCTATTTTATATTTTTCACATAAAGGAATGTAAATATCATCTTCATCTCTTAGTTTAAATTTAGCTACCCACATACCCGATAATAGTCGGTTTATTATATAAGCTTTTCTCTTTAGAATTTGTTTTGTGTCCTTTTACTTCAAAACAACCCCAATAGGACAATGGTCTGAACCCATTATCTTAGGAAGAATAAAAGCATCTTTTAAAATTTTCTTTAGTTTTTTAGATAGACAAAAATAATCTATTCTCCAACCAATATTTCTATCTCTAGCATGGAACATATAACTCCACCAAGTATAATTATTTGGTTCTTTGTTAAACTCTCTAAAACTATCTATAAATCCTGAATCTATTAAGTTATCAAAACCTTTTCTTTCTTCTTTTGTAAATCCTGCATTGTTTTTGTTTGGTCCTGGGTTTGTTAAATCTATTTCCTTGTGAGCTACATTTAAATCTCCTGCAAAGATTAAAGGTTTTGTTTTTTCTAGTTTTTTTAAATATTTAAGAAATTCTTTATCCCAGCCTTGTCTATATTTGAGACGAGCAAGTCCTCTTTGAGAATTTGGTGTATAAACTGTTACTAAATAAAAATCAGGAAGTTCAAGTGTTATTATTCTTCCTTCATCATCATGTTCTTCTAAACCCATGTCATAGGAAACTGATAAGGGTTTTATTTTACTGAAAATAGCTGTTCCACTATATCCTTTTTTTGAAGCAGAGTTCCAAAAATGATGTGGATATGATTTGAGAACTAGGTCTACTTGATCTGGATGGGCTTTAGTTTCTTGAATACAGAGAATGTCTGGATTCTCTTTTTTAACAAAATCGGAGAATCCTTTTTTAATAACAGCCCGAATTCCGTTAACATTCCAAGATATGATTTTCATTGAAGAGATAAGGGGAAGAGGTATAAAAGATTATTGATATATTAATTTATAAAGATTAAAACATTATAATATCTAATTGAAAATGAAGAAAAGAAAAAATAATTTTATAGAATTTATAAAGCCAACTTGGAAAAAACTAATCATATTTCTCCTAATATCTCTAATATTTATCCCTTTTATTGAATATGATAATAGAACAAGGTGCATTGTTGAACCGTGTAACTCATCAACAACAGGCTCTGTTTTAATGTTCTTATTATTTTCAAATGGTTTGTATGTTTATTTAGGAGGTATTTTATATCTTAATTTATTAATAGGACTTATTATTAGTTACTTTCTTGCTTGTTCCATATATCCAAAACTTTAAAAATAGATTTCTTTTATTTTGAATATGCCTCAATGGTCTAACGGCTATGACTCATCCCTGTCGCGGATGCAACCCGGGTTCGACTCCCGGTTGGGGCGCTTAGAATAAGTTATACGCCCGTAATCGTCCTTTATAAGTTGACGATACAAAAATAAGTAATGGATATACATAATAGAAAAGGGCAATTAAAAAGAATAACTGAAAGAATAGAATATGAACTCCCTTTTTCAAAAGAGAATAGGAAAACTATATTAGATTTTAAAAATGAACTTCTAGCTCAAAATATTGGTGCCGCAAAAGTTTCTAGATATTTACAAGATGTTATTTGGTTAAATAAGCATTTTAATAAAAATTTTAGAGACGCAACTGTAAAAGATATTAAGAAACTTGTAGCAAATATGAATGAATCTTCTTTAGCGGAGGGAACAAAAAAAGGAATTAAGTGTATGCTTAGAAAGTTATACAAATTTATTAGAAATATCCCTGAAAAAGGTAAATATCCTCCAGAAGTTGAATGGTATACTTTAACAATTCCTCAATCTAGAACAAAATTGCCAGAAGAGCTTTTAACAGAGGAAGAAATGAAAAAACTAATTTTTGCAGGAAAAAATGAAAGAGATAGAGCATTAATAGCATCGCTGTGCGACACAGGAGCTCGTATAAGCGAAATTGGAACCATGCAGATAAATTATGTATCTTTTGAAAAAATTGGCTCTAAATTGACCCTATTTGGAAAAACAGGTGCTAGAAAAATTTTAGTTATTGGATGTGCCCCTTATCTTAATACTTGGATAAATCATCACCCATTCAGACAAGATTCATCATCTCCATTGTGGGTTAAAACAGATGGCACTCCTTTAAGTTATGCAAGAATCTCAAATATTCTTAAAAAAGCAGCTAAAAAAGCAGGAATAACAAAAAGAATTTATCCTCATTTATTAAGACACTCAAGAGCAACTATTATGGCTAGCAAAATGACTGATGCACAAATGAAGAATTATTTTGGATGGACTCAAGGAAGTAAAATGGCTTCAGTATATATTCATATGAATGGTAAGGATACTGATGAAGCAATATTAAGAGCTCATGGTATTAAAGTGAAAAAAGATGAAGAAATTTCTAAATTAAATCATGTTATTTGTTTAAGATGTGGAAAAGAAAATGCTTCCATAGATAAGTATTGTAATTGTGGATTTGTTCTTGATAAAAAAGAGGGAGAAAAGATTATTATTGAAGAATCAAATAGAAGTCAAGCAGATGACATAATGAATAAATTAATGCAAGACCCAGAGGTATTAGATTTGATTAAGAGGAAGCTTGCTTCTTAGAGGTGTTCTTTCAATATTTCAAAATCATTTTCGGTGTAACCTATTTCTTTTAGTTTATTTTTCATATAATTACTCTTATCAAAATTTTTATCTCCATGATAGTTAAATCCTTCAGGATAAATTGCATTTTTTAAAATTGCATTCTCTCTTATAGTGGGTTGGTAGAATGGAATTGCTCTTATTTTTTCCCTTATTTTTGCCAAATCATGGCTTTTGGTATTTTCTTCTATTTCTTTAAAAGTTTCTTTAGTTAATTTCTCTCTTTCTTCTTTTTTATCATATTCTTTTTCAAGGCTTCTATTTCTTTTATGTATTTCAGAAGATTTATCTTTTTGTTGTTTTGTTCTGCAGTTTTTACATTGTTTAGCATCTACTCTCTTTGGAAGATTTCCTTTTTGAGGACTCATTAATTTATCACATTTTGGGCAAAAATCTCCGCTTTTCATCAAATTTAAAGGTATCTTCTGTTAAAAAAATTATCGTTATGTCTTTTTGTTGACAAAATCTTACTTTTAAATAATAGTCAATTAAAAAAAGAATATGGTAGTAAAAAATTGGATTGATACAATCATTGAATTAAATAAAGAAAAAAAAGAGGAGAAAAAATCTCCTCAAAACCTACAAGATGAATCAAATAATACTAACTAGTAAACAACGATTAACGAAAGGATTGTACTTCTTATTTCTTAAAAGGATGTATGATGCTTACTTGAAAGTCCCCCCTATGTCTCGTAAAAAATATCTTGGATTTAAAGATTTCACTAAAAAAATATGCCGAAGTTTTTCTATCCCAAAATCAGAAGCTTTTGAAGTATTAAAGATTTTTGAAGAATTTGGGTATATTTCTTTTGTAAAGTTTAAAGGTATAAAATTAAATTACAAGGTGATAGATAATGAATAAAGATTTTATTAAAGAAAGATTATCTATTACAGAATTATTAAAATCTTATGGGAATATTCCTTCCAAGAATATAAAAAATAATTGGGAATGCTCTAAACATGAGAGTTCTGGGAAAGCTTCTCTTTCAGTAGATAGTGAACAGGGGATTTGTAATTGTTTTAATGGATGTTATAGTGGAGATATTTATTCTGTTATTTCTTCTTATGAGAATTTAGATTTAAAAAAAGACTTTAAAGAGATATTAAAAAAAGCTTGTGAAATTGGTAAGTTTAATTATGATGAGATACCTAAAGAAGAATTAAAACAAATTAAAGAGAGAAAAAGGAGAGAAGAAATTATTCAAAAGAGTCATAAAATATTTTTTGAAGAGACAAAAAGGTATTTTTCTGAAATAAATGAGGATGTAAAGAAAAAAAGAAATTTATCTAAAGAAGATTTAACAGAATTAAATTTAGGGTTTTTACCCTCTGAAAAAATAAGAGAGATAAAAGAAAAAATAAAAGAAAAAAATCCTGAAGTTGACGAAATTTATTATTATTCAAAAAAGGAGAAAAAGAACAAATATCTTCTTGATACTTATCATTTATTTCTTAATAGAATAATTCACCCCCATTATTATCAGGGGAGAATAATTTATTTGACAGGGGAATTAATTGATAAAACACAAGAGAATAAAGGAAAGTACGTAAAATTAAATACTAATTTTTCTGTGAATAACTGTGCTGAAGGTTATCTTTTAGATAATTTGGATGGAGCAAAAGAGTATTTAGTTTTTGCAGAAGGATATTGGGATGCATTAAAATTAAATTTATCTAAAATTCCTTCCATTTCTTTTGGAACCTGTAAAGTAAGTAGTAAATTTATTGATACTTACTCTAACAAACTAAAGAAATTTGAAAAGATAATAATTTGTTTTGATAATGAAAATAATATTTCTGGAATTAAAGGAGCAAAATCTTTAGCCTCAAATTTAATAAAAAAAGGAGTTAAAAATTTATTTATTTCAGAATTACCTAAGATTAATGAAAAAAAAGTAGATATAGATTCATTTTTAAATAATTCTATTCAAGAAGAAAGGAAGGAAGAAATTATTGAGGATATACTCAAACCTTCAAAACCTTATTATGAACTTTTGCTTGAAGAATTAAAAAATGAATCTTTAGAATCTAAGAGAGAGAAAATATTAATAGATATTTTTGAACTTGATAAAATTTATAGTGCTGAGGCTTTAATGAGAATTGAGAATGGATGTACAAAAATTCTGAAGATTAGTAAAACTGATTTTAGAAATATAAAAAAAAGCATATTAAAGGGTTTAAAAAATGAAGGTTTGAAAGAAGAGAGTATGCCCTTAATCTTTACTTCAGGCTTAGCAAAAGAAGAGATAATTTTTGAAGAAATTTTAAATGAAAAAGATGAAACTTTGTTTTGTATTTATTACCCCTTATTAGATTTAATTAAATATGAAAAAAATTTAGAATACAAAGGGACTCATTATAGGCCAATTAAAGATGAAGAAATAATTACAAAAAAAATCCTTCTTCCTTCTAAAGCAGAACCTTATGAGAGTATTGATAAATTAGATTTAGAAATAAAAGAATTTATTATGAAATGGTTGGATATTACAGAAGAAATGGTAGACTATTATGTTTTATCAATAAGACAGAGTTGGGTTTATGATGCATTTCATTCTCTAAATTATCCTCGTGCAATTGGAGAACACGCAACAGGCAAAACTAGATTTCTAGATACAATTGGTTTATTACATTATAAACCAATTCCAACTAGTGGGGCTTCTTCTTCCGCAGTTATATTTAGGATTTGCCAAAAATATCATGGAACTCTTATAATTGATGAAGCAGATAGAAAAGAAAGTGATGAAACTGACGAATTAATAAAAATTATAAATCAGGGTTATGAAAAAGGAAAATTTGTTATGAGATGTGGTCAAAATGATTTAAATGACATAGAATTTTTTGACCCCTTTTGCCCAAAAGTTTTAGCTACTAGAAAAGAATTTCAAGATAAGGCTACAGAAAGTAGATGTATGACAACTGTAATGAGAGAAACAACAAGAAAAGATATTCCTAGAAATCTTAATAAAGATTTTTATTCTAAACTTCAAGAATTAAGAAATAAGTTATTGTATTGGAGATTGAAAAATTTTCATAAAATTGAGCCAGATGCTGGTGCAAAGGTTGATTGGGGAGATTTAGAACCGAGATTAGTTCAAGTGAATAGCTCATTTATTTCCCTATTCATTAAAGATAAATTAAAAATTAAAAACTTTTTGAAATATTTACAAAATCAACAAGGATTAATTGTTGACCAGCGTGCAATGTCTGTCCAAGGTCAAATAGTTGAAGCTATAAAAACAATAGTAGAAAATGGAAATCCTTTAACAGCTTCACATATAATTGAAGTAGCTATGTTAAAAGATAACAAAGGATATTCTTGGAAACCAAATAAAATGGGGCAAGAAATGAGAATACTTGGATTCAAAAAACCCAAAATCTCTAGGAATGGAACAAATGTAGCAAAGGTTTATGCTTATGAAGAAGATTTTTTACAAAGTCTTATTAAAAAATTTATTCCAAAAGATGATAACTTAATAGACCCAATGTAACTAATGTAACTAATGTAACCAAATAAGAGAGTCTATTGAAAAATTTTACCTATTCTTACTATTACTGGTTACCTTGGTTACAAATACTTTTCTGGTTACAAAGAAGACCTATAAAATTATAATTTTTGCATAAAAATCCCTAGCTTGAATATCTCCTCAGCTTCTCAAAAAAAGCTTACCAGATTGCTCCAGACACACAATTGGGATAGGTCTATCTCCTCTATAATCGTTAAAAAATGATGGTTTTAATAAGATTTTCACCTTAATAATCAAAATAGCAGAACAAAGAAGGAAGTAAGTTATAAGCTCATGAAAAATAATTTTAAAAATTGGGATAAAGAGAGATTAAAACAAGTCTCTTCTAGAGGTGGGAAGGTGAAATCTAGAGCTAAATCTAGGGCTGCAAAATTAAGATTAAGAGCAAGAATAATAAATCATGTGAAAGGATATAGATATGATGGGATGGTGGATGCAATTATTGATGAATTAAAATTTTATAATAAACCCTTGGTTATTAATTGTTAGATTTACCATTGAACAAAAGCACTAAACTTTGAACTAAACATACTCTTTTTTATTCCTATTTTTCCACCAATATCTGTAGGAACCTGAAAAACTAATTGTCCTGTTTCAGAGATTCCAGGATTTATTTTATCGATTGAAGAAAAATAGTTATCAACATATAAACTATATTCATAATCTGATTCAAATTCCCTGTTCTGAGAATCAATAACATATAACTCATCATTTGCATATTCTGCCTCATTTCCAACATTTTCTAGAGTAAAATCAACTATTAAAAAAACTCCTTGTGCTTCTTCAATTCCAAACACACTAGTTAACTGAGATTGTGTCTCAACAGAATTTATAGTATATCTAAAGGGTTCTATAATAAAAGATTCTCCAACAGAGTATGTTAGAATAGAGTTTTCTTCTGGAAGTCCATTTGTTTCAGACGAAGAATTATCATTTCCACTTAAATTAGTCATAACATTAGAAATTATCCCAAATAAAATAAGACCTAAGAAAATAGATATAAACCAATGTTTTAGAAACCAATTTTTTTTCTTTTCCATTTTTATTAATTATATTAATATTATCTGATTTAAAAATGTTACCCTTGTGTAACGCCCTTATTTTAATATATGTTACGCCTTTGTTATATGAAAAAAGCTGATATTCATAAAGAAATCTTCTTGAAAAAGAGCAAACTAAGACAAGAAGTCTATATTCAATTAGATAAATTAAAAACAGCCACAGATATTGCAAAAGCACTAAAGAAGCACAGAAGTTCTGTTAGTAGAGTTTTATTAGATATGGAAAAGAGAGGATATATTGAATGTGTTAATGCTAAGGATAATAGTTTTAGGCATTATGTGAAGAAAGACTAAAGGAGTTTTATCCATTTTTTACCTTCTTGAGTAAGATAAATTAAACACCCTCTTCTTTTACCTTCTGTTTTGATAAGACCCCACTCCAATGCTGGGTCTAAAATAGACCTATTTAATTTAACATATTGTCCATGTCCTTTAAATTTAGACTTTTTCCCAATTTCTAATATTTTTTTTTCAAATAAAAAATCTCTTAAATCCTTTTTTTTACATTTTTCTTTTTTATTGATAAATTTTAAAGATTCAATTATCTCTTTTTTAGGAATTTTAACTTTAACTTTTGGAAGTTCTAAATAATCCCCTCCCCTTAAAGAATACAACATAATTTCTTTAGGATATTTACTGAAAATCATTGAAGATAAAATGAAAGCACTTAGATTATCACGATTTCCTGAAGAAACTCCCAGATAAATGAAATTGTCTTTTTCATTGATTATTATTTTCTTTAAATTTTTAATAAGACTATATAGGTCCCCCTCATGAAATATCTGCAAAATTTCAATATTCTTCTTCTTTGCAAATTTTTTTATTTCTTTTTCTGCAATAATTGCTTTTTCATTCTCTTTTTCTTTTCTAACTAAATAAACTCTATCTGGCCTAGTTTTTTCAAAAGATTTTATTATCCAAGATGAATTAAATCCCAAATTCAATATATGTATTCTCTTATTTTGTACCATTTGTAACGTTTGTAACATACAGACATTATTATATTTATTGGTATCAAGAAATTTATGACAATTAGAAGAACTGTAAAAAAAGTAATTGATGGAGATACCTTCCAAACACATAGAAAGGTAAATGGAAGCAATTATATTAGAATTGCTAATAAAAATGCTCCTGAAAAACATCAAAGAGGGGGAAGTCAATCAACAGCTAGGTTAAAAAAACAAATTCAGGGAAAAACAGTTACACTCCAACCAGTAGGAAGAAGTTATGGTAGGGTTGTTGCAAAAGTTAGAAGAAATAGGAGATTATTAAAATGATTGAAAGAAAAATAGATGAGTTTAAGGATGACTTAAAAAAATGGAATATCTATTTTGATCTTGGTAAAGAACATTTAAAACAAGATATGAGTCTTGAAGTTAAATTCTTAATAAATAGAAAAGAAGTACGCTACTTGACGGAAAAAGATTTAGAAACTTTAAAACAAGATTTAAAAGATTTAGGAAAATTTAGAATTATCGAACAGGGGAGGAAATTTTTAAAATAAAATGGTTACCTGTGTTTTAACAGTAATAATAGGTTTTGTAGTCCTTATTTTAGGAGGGGGAGGGGGATTAAAAATTGCAGGAATACAAGGATTAACAATTGCAGGAGGGTCTGGAGCTGTTATAATCATGTTAGGCCTTTTGGGAACTGGTTGCTAAATAAATCAAAATTAATAAAAACTCCCAATTCATTTCTTCTTAATGCTATTAACAAAATCAAATTATCTTCTAGGGCTTCAATGTCCTAAATTTCTCTGGATTACAAAAAATGATAAACAAATGATACCTGAACCAGATTTTTGTGCTAAGCATAATTTTGAAGTTGGAACTCTAATTGGCGTTTTAGCAACAAAAGTTTTTGAAGGGGGAATTGATTTGTCTGATTTGGATTTTAAAGAAAATATAGATAAAACAAAAGAATCTTTAGAATTAAGAAAACCAATTTTTGAGGCTGGATTTATGGTTAACAATTTATTTTCTAGAGGGGATATTTTACTTCCAGTTGGAGAAGAAGAATGGGATATAATTGAAGTAAAGAGTGCAACTAAAGTAAAAGATATTAACATTCATGATGTTTCTTTCCAAAAATATGTTTATGAAAAAGCAGGTCTTAAAATTAGAAATTGTATTTTAATGCGCATAAATAATGAATATGTTAAAAGTGGAGAAGTTGAACCTAAAGAATTATTTATACAATCAGATATAACTGAACAAGTTAAAGAATTTTCTCAAACTATTGAAGAAAATATTAAAAAAATGTTTGAAATTATTAAAAATTCTGAACCAGAGTTTAAGGTAGAAGATATTTTAACAATCGAGTATAGTAATATCTGCATTGATGAATTTATGAATAATCTTCCTAAAAACAATGTTTTTGAATTTTATAGAATGTTCAAGAAAAAACGTGTAGAACTTTGTAAGGAAGGATGTGTTAAAATGACTGACATCTCTGAAGATATTAAATTAAATGATAAACAAAAAATTCAAAGAAGATTAGCATTTGATGGGGGAAATCATATTGATAAACAAGAGATTAAAAATTTCTTAGGCAATTTACAATATCCAATTTATTATTTAGATTTTGAAACAATTAATCCTGCTATTCCGAAGTTTGATGGAATGAAACCTTATCAAAGAATTCCTTTTCAATTTAGTTTACATATTCAAAAAGAAAAAGGTGGAGAATGTGAACATATTTCATTTTTAGCTGATGGGACTAGTGACCCTAGACCCAAATTTATGCAAGCATTGAAAGATAATTTAAAAGAATCTGGAAGTATCCTTGTTTATAATCAAGCATTTGAAAAAGGAGTTATGAATGAATCTGCAATTTTATTGCCAGAATTTAGAGAATGGTATGATGAGAATATTCTACCAAGAATTAAAGATTTGTGGGATGTTTTTAAAGACTTTTCTTATTATGATTCTAGACAAAAAGGTTCTACTTCAATTAAATACGTGCTACCAGTTTTAACTGATTTGAAGTATGACAATTTAGATATTGGGAATGGGATGTTGGCTAGTTTAGAATATGAAAGAATTACTTTTGGAAATGTTGAAAAAGGGGAAAGATTAAAAATTAGAAAGGCATTGGAAAAGTATTGTGAGATGGATACTTGGGCAGAGGTTGAGATTGTTAAGAACTTAGGAAAGATTTTAAAGTCATAGTTCATAATATTTAATATGGTGGTGAAGAAAAAGAGGAAGGTTAATTTTATCAATAAGATTATTGAAGGAGATTGTTTAGAAGTTATGAAAAATATTCCTAACAAATCTGTAGACATGATTCTTTGCGACTTGCCTTATGGAACTACACAAAATAAATGGGATTCAGTAATCCCTTTAGATAAATTATGGGAACAATATGAAAGAATTATTAAAGATAAGGGGGCAATTGTTTTAACTTCACAAGGAATTTTTACAGCAAAATTAATCTTAAGTAATGAAAAATTGTTTAAATATAAATTTGCTTGGGTGAAATCTAAAGCTACAAATTTTTTGAATGCTAAAAGACAACCATTAAGGAAACACGAGGACATATGTATATTCTATAAGAAACAACCCACCTATAATCCTCAAATGGTAGAGGGAAAACCCTATGATAAAGGTTATAGAAAAGATCAGAATACTGGAAGTTATGGGGATTTTCAAACTTCTCATGTAAAAAGTAAGAATGGGATGAGATATCCTACCGATACAATCTATTTTAAAACTTCTGAATCTGAAGGGAAAGTCTTACATCCTACACAAAAACCCATAAAATTAGGAAGATATTTGGTGAAAACATTTACTAATGAAGGGGAAGTTGTATTAGATAATACTTGTGGAAGTGGTAGTTTTTTAGTTTCTTCATTATTAGAGAATAGAAAGTTTATTGGAATTGAACAAAATAAAGAAGGATATTTGCATAAAAAGAAAAAAATTGATTATATAAAAATTTGTATATCACGGATAAAAGACGCGTTGAATGAATTAAAGTCAGAGAAAAAATTATTAAGTAAAACAATTAAATCATTTAAAATGCCTCTGGAGAAAAATCATACAATAAGATATAAAAATGGTAAAAAATGAGAGAGTTTTTAGTGGACATGTTGTTTCATGGGTTTTAAAATTAATTTCTGAAAAAAAAACCATTTTTGAAGAAGTTACTAATGATGAAAGTTTAAAAGTAGATAGTGGAAAAACTCTTTATCCAGATATACTTTTGTTTACAGATAAAATATCTGGAACTATTTTTAATGGGTGGGAACTAAAATTACCAGATACAGAGGTAGATGATGAAACAATGCTTCTTAACGCATTAGAGAAAGCCAAAAAGATAGGATCTAAATCCTTTGTAACTTGGAATTGTTCAAAGGCAATAATTTGGGGAATAGATAAAGATTATAACTTAGAAGGTTTAAAAAAAATTAAAGAATATCCCAAAATACCTTCAATATCAAGAAGAGAAGATATTTCTAATTCTTTAAAATATGTAGAAAATCAAAAATTTCTTCAAAAACAATTAATAAATATAATTCAAGATTTGGATTCTCTTTATCAAAAGGGTGAACTTTCAGAAGCTATTAATGTTTCTGAAAATTTTTCTAATGCGATTAATGAAACTAAAATTCAAATAATTCCTCACCTTAAAAAAGAGATAATTTCTGAAAAAGGAGCAAATCAAGAGTTTAGAAAAAAATTTAATGAGTGGGAGATCATTGAATCTCAAACACTTAATTTATTAAAAGGATTTTCCTCGGAAGAGATTCTTGCAAAATTCATCTATTATCGTCTTGTGGGAAAATTAATTTTATACTTGAATCTTTCTCATAACTTAGGCATTTTAGATAAAATTTCTATACCCTCTTCCGGGAAAAAAATCTCTAAAAATAAATTAAATAATTATTTTAATAAAGCTAAGGAAATAGATTATAATGCAGTTTTTAATAAAGATTTTACTGATGAAGTAAAATTCAATGAAGAAGTTGAAAAGAAGATTTTTAATCTTTTAGAAAAATTTGAAAAATTTAGTTTCAATATTTTGCCTGTTTCCGTTATAGGAAATATATTAGAGAATTTAATTTCTTCTGAAGAAAAACAGAAATTTGGGCAATACTTCACTTCAGAAAATTTAGCAGATTTAATTTCTTTTCCTTCCATCAAAGATAAAAAATCTATTATCTTTGATCCAACTTGTGGAACAGGAACATTTCTGGTTTCGTTTTATGAAATCTTAAAATATTTTGGAGAGAAAAATGAAGATAAATTGCTGAATCAAATTTGGGGAAATGAGATCTCTCAATTTCCTTCAACACTTTCAGTTATAAACTTATACAAACAAAATCCAGAGAAAGAAAATAATTTCCCTAGAGTTATTAACGAGGATTTTTTTGAATTAAATTTAGAGCAAGATATTAAGCTTCCAGATCCAAAAAAACAAGGAAGCTTTCAAGATGTAAACCTTCCAATGTTTGATTCAATAATTAGTAATTTTCCATTTATTGAACAAGAAAAATTAGATAAAGAAAAATTAGATAAAAAATTAAAAGAATTTTATGGAAATAATTTTTCAATAAATGAGAGATCTGATTTGTATATTTATTGTTTTTATAATTCTCTGCCTTTCTTAAAAGATAATGGATTTTTATCTGCGATAACTTCTAATAGTTGGCTTGGGAAAGAATATGGTCTCAAATTTAAAAAATTTCTTTTGGATAATTTTCACATAAAATATGTCATCAAAAGTTCTGCAGAACATTGGTTCAAAGATTCAAAAGTTTCGACAATTTATCTTATTTTAGAGAAGAAAAAATCTGATGACCCCACCAAATTTATAACTTTTAACAAAAAGATAGATAGTTTTATTGGAACTAAAGAAGATAAAAATAAGTATTATAAAGAAATAGAAAAACTATATTCTCAAATAGATTTTTGTGAGGATAAGAGAAATAAAAATTGGAGAAGAGATAACCATTTCAAAAACACCTATAAAAAAAATGATGGGAGTGTTAATGTTTCAATTGTATCTAAAACTGCTTTAAATAAAAGTTTAAAAAATAAAGAAAATTGGAACTCTTTCTTTATTTCAGAAAATGTCTTTGATTCTTTTGGAGAAAAGATAATCTCTCCATATAAAAAAGGATTAATAAATGTTTTTAGAGGGGTTAGAACAGGATATGATAAATTACATATCTTAAGAAAAGAAGAAGCAAAAAAGAAAAAATTTAATCAATCTAATATTTATCCTTTGTTTAAAAGTAGTAAGGACTTTAAAAGAATAATGGTAAAAAAATCTTCTGAAGAATATTGTGTTTTTTCTCCACAAGAAGAAATTGAATCTTTAAATGATGAAGAAAAAAAGTGGATAAAGAAACAGGGATCAGAAAAGACAATAATTGGAGGGGTTGAAAAAACAATAAAAAATAAATTTATTGAAAATGAAAATAGAAATCCAAAAAAATGGTTTTCTATCCCTGAAAAAAATTTTAAAATTGCAAAAATATTTGCTCCAATAAATTATGGAGAAAGGATGTTTTTTGGATATTCTGAAAAAGGAGGATGTTCTAATCAAAGATTGATAGGAATAAACTCTAAGAATGAGAAAGATGATGAGTTTCTTGTTGCTCTTTTAAATTCTATAACTTCTCTTTTAAGTGTAGAATTACATGGAATCCCAAGATACGAAGGAAGTCTTGATTTGAATTCCGATTTCTTAAAATCTGAAAAAATAAAAATGTTAGATCCTTCATTAATAAGTAAAAATGAAAAAAAAGAAATTATTAAATTGTTTAAAAAATTAGCAAAAAGAGATTTATGTGAAAATGTTAGAGATGAATTTTTGCAAAAAGATAGAATAAAATTTGATAAGAAAATATTTGAGGCATATAAATTAGAAGGAAAGATTATGAAAAAGATGTATGATTTAATAATCAATTTGGTAGAAAATAGAATTAATCTTAAAAATAAATAAGTTCCTCTTAATATCAATATTTAAAAATTATAAAAGTGCTGTGCTCATCATTTTCTGCAGGGGGATTAAGAAATTCTTACACCCATTATATAAGAGGTATGTTTACTTAATAAAAAGGACCAATTTAAAAAGCTTAACTATCTAATACTTACATAATAAAATAAGGACGTTTAACTTATTCTAAGAACCCGGTTGGGGCGTTTTGATTTTGTTTAACACCTTTAATGCATAATGTAACCATTATGTGATGACATCAATAGAAAGATTTAAAACCTCTTATTTTCTTTAATATTTCATGACAAAGATAAATATAA
>Ga0233430_1000496_pt1 | contig 72257 bp, 57 predicted proteins | sample SI_118_April2016_2_FD_179883 | JGI IMG/M metagenome (GOLD analysis project Ga0233430, IMG submission 179883) | Seawater microbial communities from Saanich Inlet, British Columbia, Canada - SI_118_April2016_150_MG | ecosystem: Environmental > Aquatic > Marine > Inlet | place: Canada: British... | reverse complement strand
CGCCCAACCAGTGCTGTAAGTGGCGAATGATGCCCATATCTCAGCTCCTATGTAAATGGTGCAGAAAAAGATACGAAGACATCAGTTGCCAGGAAAACGAGCGATCGAATAAATGATTGCCCACTAACTAGCGTTCGGTTGAATCTGTAGAGGAGGTGACATATGAATTTTTTCTCCAGGCATATCGGGGGAGTCAGTCTGCTCGCCGGGTTTCTCCTCGGCTGCTGGATAGGCTATCGAATCCTGCCCCCCCTTTTTCCGCCAACGCTTCCCACAGAGACAGAGGCCGCCGCTGCACAGAGGTCTCGCGAAACAGTCGAACGCGATCTGGAAGGGATGCTGATGCAGTCGGAAAATATCGTCGCTGCCAGCGTCCTTCTGGCCCCGGGGCGGCCCCGCCGCGGTGGCTTTCTCAAAACCGGAAAAGGTACCGCCTCGGTCACTCTGACATTTTCCGACGCCGGTGTCCGCCCCGGTCAACTCGTCACCATTGCCCAACAGGTTGCCAGTGGTGTGGAATATCTCGACGTCGGCTCCGTGTCCATCTTCGACGCACAGGAGGAGCAGCTCAATCTCCAGGCAATCCAGGCAGGCGAACGCAAGCAGTTCTGGACGCACATCGCGATAAGCATCGCCAAGGTGCTCGGTATTATTGCCGCTCTGGTCACGCTGCGATTTGTCATCCAGGCGGTCGGGAAGGGGATGAAGAAAGAGGAAGGTGCGGCATAGCCGAGTTTTAGACCTGCAGCGCCCGTTCCACTATCTCTTCGTCCAGCTCCGTCTCCAGCAGTTCCAGATTGCGCCGCAGGTGCTCGGTTTTCTTCGAGCCGACCAGCACCGAGGTGACGCCCGGATTTCGGTATAGAAACTTCATCGCCAGAACGGGAAGCAGCTCCGGGTCTCCGCCCACCAGATTGAGCCAGGCGTCGATCTTCTTCCGCGTCCCCTCGTCCAGTTCGTCCAGATGTGGCATCACCCGCGGGGTCAGCCGCCCCGCTCCCAGGCCGCCGCGAATCAGCACGCCGATGCCGCGCTGGGCGCACATCTGCACCAGATCTTCCTCCCCCTGGCTGAGCAGCGAATAGCCGAGCTGCATCACGTCGAAATCCCCGGATTCGATGCACTGGCGGGCCACGTCGCCTCCAATCGATGCACCCAGAAGTTTCACCTTGCCCGCCGCCCGTGCCTCCTTCATCGCCTTCACTGTTTCGCCGTCGTCCAGCACCTTCTGCGGATCCGGTCCGAAGTGAATCTGCAGAAGGTCCAGGCAGTCGGTTTTCAGCAGATCCAGACTGTTGCCGATCGATTTTGCGATTCCATCGTAGCTGAAGTCGTAGCCGGTGCGCGGCTCGTCGCTGTACTCCCCGCACTTTGAGGCCAGGATGTACTCATTGCGGCGGTGTCCGATGAACTCCCCGATCCGCGCTTCGCTGGCGTGATAGGCGCTGGCGGTGTCGATCAGATTGATCCCCATATCGAGCACCGCGTTGAGCACCTGGCCGGCGGCTTCGGCAGCGGGGCGCTCCACTTCCTCTCCTTTGCCCAAACCCCAGTTGCGACCGATTTCCAGTGCGCCGAAGCCGAAGAAGGTCACCTCGGGTCCCGAATTGCTCAGTCTCCTTTTTTCCAAACCCAGCATCGCAATATCCTTTCCGTAGATTGAACTATTTGTCCTGCATCGAATCGAATTCGGCAATCGCCCGCGCCAGCCGCTCCGCGTCTTCACGCGACAATCCCGTGTGCACCGGCAGAAAGAGGATTTGCCGCATGAGACGGTCCGCCTCCGGAGTGCCGCCTCCAGGGCGATCTGGAGGGGCTGCGATTGCGCACAGGCTCGAGGTGCCCCGAGTCGCGTCGAAGCCACACTTCCACAGATGCCGCATCAACCCATCGGGGTCTGGATGCATGATGGGAAAGATCCAGTGGGAATGGTGACGCGCCTGCTTCCCCGGTCTCTCTGTCCCATCCAATAAGCTGTCGACCAGACGGGCGATATCCACGCGCTCCTCGATCCGCCGTGCATGGTATCCCCGCAACCTGCACGCCAGCAGTGCCAGTAGCGGTGCCGAAGGACGCTGGCGAATCTTGGCAAAAAAATCGGCTCCGGTCACCCCTCGGGCACTGGCGGCGACGATCTCATCGTGATGCCGACCGACCAGGCGGCACGCCGAGGTAAACGCACTGTAGAACAGTCGCCAGGAGAGAAACTTCAGCAGGCCGTATTTGAGCAGGCGCCGACCGAAACGGGTCCTGCTCTGTGCCGGCCATTTCTTTTGATGTTCTGCGACTTTGGCGCGCAGCGACCGGTTGCGAAAACGGAGAAGTCCTCCACCCAGAGCTGTGGCGGTCTTGATCGGTCCGAAGCTGAACAGACTCACATCGGTCTGCGGGTCGCCTGTATATCCGTCAGCTGTGTAGGCCTGAGCGCAGTCTTCGATGACCAGCAATTCGCGCTCCCTGGCCAGGCGGAGAATCCCCTCCATATCCATGCGACTGCCGAACAGATGCGCCACCACCAGGGCGCGCGTTTTCGGCGTTAGCGCACGAACCAGCAGTTCCGGGTCGACTGCGAGATGCTGGTGATCGATATCCACCGGAACGGGCACCAGACCGTGCTCTTCGGCGATTCGGGACATGTCTCCGATGGTGATCGCCGACATCGCGATCTCGCTGCCGATCGGAAAATCGAGTGTCTCCAGCAGTGCGTCGAAGCCGCTGCGCACGGACAGACAGGCGAGCGTCTCTCCTTTCTCACCCCAGATCGCTTCGATCCGCTGCTGCGCCGTCGCACGCTTATGCGGCCACAGGCAGAGCGCTATTCCCCGAAGGAGATCCAGCCAGCCGATGTCGAGCCGTTTGCGCGGAATCATAGCGCCCCACGGAAAAATCGGATCAATCGGAAGTCTGAGTTGGCCGCTTGCCCACCGCCGCCAGATAGATGCCGAACGCCTCCGCCGGATCGAGATGGAGAAAGTCGATCAGCGCATCGTCGTCGAAGGCGGCCACTGCACAGGCACCAGCGCCGATCGCCTCGGCCGCCAGATAGAGGTTCTGGCAGACGTGCCCGGCGTCCAGGTGCAGGTACCTATATCCGCGCTCGGTGTAGCGCCAGGTAGTCCGGTAGGGCACGGCTATCCAGATGAACGAGACGGCGCTGTGCTTCATGAAAGCCTGGCCGTGGCAGACCGCGGCCAAATGATCCCCCAGATCGTCTCCGGTGCGCAGCAGGGCCAGTTTGTGAGCGAGGGCGTCGTATCCGTACAGGCCGCTCTCCAGGCCGTCCACCCGATTGACCAGCAGCACCGTTTCGAAGGGATGGCGCGCCCCAGCCGAGGGAACTGTACGCAAGGTGTGCATCTGGCCCACCTCTTTGACCCCCTGCGTGCACCAGAGCAGAAAGGAGAGTTCTTCCAGAGACAGCGGCGTCGCCGCGTAGCGCCGCAGGCTGGTGCGCTCGGTGACGAGCGCGTGAAAATCGAGCGGTTGGAGATCGAGATCTCCGGGTGCCGGCAGATCCACCATCTCCGCGTCTGCAGCGAATGAGCGGACGACCGGGGGAAGGGGCATCCTCAGGCTCTGATCCGATGGGCCGAGGTATGCGTACCGGGTCAGCCGCATGAACTCCTCGCCGATTCTCTTCTCTCCTTCATTTGCCATGGAACTCCTCCGTTTTTTTGTCGTTTTTTCCCGCGTCACATCCATACTCCGGCGATCCGCTCCCCACAGGAGCAGCGCCCTCCTTCGAGCAGATTGCTGTGTACCCGCATGCCGCCTCTCTCAATCACCCTGCGACGACAGTTCGGGCAGATCGTATCCTGGGCGGGATGACCGGCCAGATTGCCGACGAACGCGTAGTGCAGCCCCTCTTCCAGCGCAATCTGGTAGGCTTGCTCCATCGTCTCGGCCGGCGTCGGTGGCAGCGTCTGTAGTTTGTACGCCGGGTGAAAACGGGAGAAGTGCAGGGGCGTATCCGCTCCCAACTCGGCCACCAGCCAGCGACACATCCGGCGGATGTCATCCAGATCGTCCGAGTGGGTCGGCACGATCAGACGGGTTACCTCTACCCACACCCCTTCCTCCCGCATGATCCGCAGGCAGTCGAGCACCGGCTTGAGCGTGCCACCCGCTATTTGCTTGTAAAAGTCGTTGCTGAAGCTCTTCAAGTCGACATTCGCCGCGTCGACCACCCGGCAGAGGGAGCGCAGGGGCGCTTCCTGGATATAGCCGGCGGTCACCAGCACGTTGCGAATCCCCTTCTCCCGGGCCAGTGCCGCCGCGTCGCGCGCATACTCGTAGTAGATGATCGGCTCCGAGTAGGTGTAGGCGATCGCCGGAATCTGCCGTTCTGCCGCCGTCTCCACCAGCTTTTCCGGCAACAGATCGTAGTGCTGCAGTTCCTCCGGTTTGGACTGAGAGATCTGCCAGTTCTGGCAGTTCAGACAGCGCAGGTTGCAGCCGGCCGTCGCCAGTGAGAGGATAGGGCTGCCCGGCAAAAAATGATAGAGCGGCTTCTTCTCGATCGGATCCAAATGGAGCGAACAGGGGTTGCCGTAGACCAGCGTGTGCAGCTTTCCCTCTTTGACTACCCGCGTCCGGCAGAAACCTCGATCCTCCTCTCCCAGGGCGCACTGGTGCGGACAGAGCAGACAGCGCACTCCGTGATCTCCGCTCTCATACCACTCCGCTTCGCGCGCCCACTGCCACAGTTTTTCCGGCGCGTCGTGCGCAAAACCGCGCCGCAGGCGGCGATCCTCTTCCGCGTCGAGCAGATCCCCGATCGCATAGGCTCCCAGCCCCAGCCCGCACGCGCCCATGGCGCACTGCTTGATGAAGCGGCGGCGATCAGGATGTGGGGACGGCATCGGTTTCCTCCTTTCCGGTCCGTCGCGGTAGATGTCTCTCGACCTTGAGCCACAGCTCCGAGAAAGTGCCCACCGGACACAGCGTGTCGCAGAAGGAACGGCGCCAGCGAAATCCCATGATCAAAAGCAGAGCCGCACTTGCGATCACTACTCCGCTCGCGGAGAAAGTTTCTTTGAAGAAGAAGGCGTACCAATCTCCTGTCCAGAAACCCACCCCTTCCATATCCCGCTCGATCTCGAAATATCCGACTGCCGTGAACGCCAGCACTGCCAGCGGCAGTGCGAACAGCCATCTGCTCAGCCGTTTCCCTCGTCCTCCGCTGCCCGCCTGGCATTGATACAGCGTGCCCAGCGGACAGGCGTGGTGGCACCAGTGTCGCTTCTCCAGGTTCATGAGCAGAGCGGCCGGCACCAGATACGGTCGCAGGAATCCAAAGACGCACAGCCGCGGACAGACGTGGCAGAATAGGAACGGCGCGGTGAAGTAGCAGCGAAAGATCGGATAGAAAACCACCGGCGCAAACGCCAGAAAGAACAGCCAGCGCAACGGGCGCAGGCGGGTGCGCCGATATATGCGGAGGGCGATCTCCTGGAATTTCCCGTGCAGTTCGCTGCGCGATTGCAGACGCACGCCCATCGCCTGCAGGATGCCCCAGCCGGCCAGCGCGAGCAGCAGCCAGTGGTACGTCGGGGTGAAGGTAAAGGCGTAAATTTTCCCGCTCGTATCCGGTGCGACGATCAATCCGCCCAGCGCGACAAAGGCGAAGAGCACTGAGCCAAAGGCCAGAGAGCGGCCGGGAATCACCGGACCGGGCTCGGTCGTCGGCGCCTCCCATCGGTGCCACAGCCAGCCGGCGGTGAGCAGCTTTACCCCGCCCAGCAAATAGCAGGTCGTCTCCACACCCAGCAGCGGAATGCAGAAGGTAGCGATCGCCAGCGCTCCCGCGCAGGCGCCCAGCAGATCGAAGGCGAACAGGCGACCGGTTGTCTCCTCCACGCCGCAAAAGAGAAGGCGCGCCGCCACCGGGAGCTGAGCGCCGACCAGTAGACCGACTGTGCCGTTGAGCAGAGCGAAAAAGAGCGGGGCCGACCAGGTCGGTAGCCATGCCGCTTCCATTCCGCGGGCACCGACCAGCAGGGGAACCAGCCCGAAGGCGAGCAGGCCGAGAAGTCCGTCCAGGCGCAGCAGCAGGGGGCGGGAATTTCCGGTCTGCCGATGCGTCCACCAGGCCCCCAGTGCCGAACCACCCATAAAGGCGGTGATCACCAGGCTCAGATATCCGTACACGTGCCCAAAGCAGATCTGGAACGCCAGCAGCAGGACTACTTCCAGTCCCATGCCGACAAATCCACTCGCACCTACGGCAGCGGCCACCTCTTTCCGGGGTACACCGTTCCCCAGCATCGTCAGGACCATCCCCAAGGCCAGGAGGAGCAGGGACGGCAGCAGCAGGCCTCCTCCAAACTGATCGAGCCAGTGCCGCAGGTGGGCGTAGTAGGCGACCGGAGCGAAGTCTCGATTGAGCGGCGCTCTGCCGCTGACGAGAGCATGCGCCGCTTCGAGTCGATCGGGTGCCAGACGCGCCTCCAGATAGTCGACATTGACGTAGCGCGTCTCCACGCCGCGCAGCAGCAGCAGGTCGGCGATGTCGATGGAGAGCGGTCGGTCCGAGGCGATCAGTTGCAGCTGCGCTCCGGGTACGGCCAGGACGTGCGGGAAGGCCGACGCCAGCGAGCGGTAGACCGAACTACTCAGCAGCCGCACCCGTCCCGAGGCGTAGTTCTCCGCAGCGCCGATCCCGATTCCGAAGACGCCTCCGGGCCGCATCGCCCGCCGCACTTCGGCGAAGAACTCCGCCGTGTAGAACCGATTCAGCTGGGCGGTGGACGGCGGCGGTAAACCTACGATCACCGCGTCGTAGCGCTCGCGAGCGGATCGCAGAAAGCGCCGGGCATCGGCGGCGATAGGATGCAGGCGCGGCTCCTCTCCCAGCGCTCCGCTCTGTTGCGCCAGTTCGATCAGCGCCGGGTCCAATTCCACGTAGTCGATCCGCTCGAGCAGATATTTCCCGACCTCGCCGACCGCGCCCCGCAGCCCTCCTCCCAGCAGCAAAACTCGTTTGGGGGCCGGGCGCTGGCACAGTGCGAAGTGGACCATTTCCTCGGCGGCCAGCCGGTCGTCGGTCGAGCCGAGGGGCTGGCCGCTGCCGTACGCCGTCAGTTGCTCCCCCCGGCGCACGAGTGCCAGGTGCCCGTATGGGGTGGATTCCTGGCGAATCAGCTCCATGTCGGGGAAGAGGACCCGCGTCGTTGCTTCTTCGAGATCGACCAGCTGCAGCCCGCATAGAATAGTCGCCAGCGCGCCGCATCCGATCCCCGCCAGCCGCCGCCGTTGCCCGTTCCAGGCGAGCAGCAGTGCGGCGGTCCAGTTGAGGATAAGCAGGAGGATGGCCGTCTGCACCGGGGTTGCAAGGAATACCAGCAGGAGACTGAACAACAGGCCGCCGACGATTCCGCCCAGCGTGTCCAGAACGTAGGCTCGCCCTATCGCCGCGCTGCCATCGCCCAACAGCCGCGCGCACAGCACCAGAGCGAAGCCGGCCAGCAGACAGTACGGCAGCAGGAGGACCAGGGAGACGCAAAAGACCGCCCCCAGCCCGGGAGCGACTCCGGCCAGAAAGATGGTTTTGCTGAGTCGGATTAGAACAATCAGGGCTACCGGCAACAGGCCCAGCAGACCCTGCAACAGTATCAGCCAGGCGCGCGGATTTTGCAGGTGACGCCCCCAGCGTCCGATCAGCGCCCCCAGTCCGGTCAGCAGCAGCCAGTTTCCCAGAATCAGACCGAGCACCAGCTCGTTCCCGGCGAAGAGGTTGAGAAACTCGCGCAGCACCAACACCTGTGTCACCAGTGCCGAAACGCCCAGACAGAAGAGGCCAGTCCCGACGACGCGCTGTTCCGCATCCATCTCTCAGTCTCCGCTCAATCTCTCGACTCGATCATAAGCGCTTCAATAACGTCCCAAATCCAGTGCGGTTGCATACACAGCCACCACGTTTTCAGTGGGAGAATTGTCCTGCAACTGGTGCGTCGGCGACAGGGCGTAGCCGCCCCCCGGCATCATTACTTCCAGCGTCTGGCGCACGTCGGCGACCGTCTCCTCCACCGTGCTGTAGGCGACCGGACCGGCGGTCGAAATACAGCCGTGGAAGGCCAGGCGATCTCCGAAGCGCTCCTTGAGATACGCCGGCTCCATATCGGCCGCCTCCGGCTGCAGCGTGTCGACTACGTCCAGTCCCATCTCGATGAAGTCGTCGAACGACCAGCTGCTCGATCCGCACGAATGGAGCATCACCGGCAGATCGTAGCTCTTGCCGATGTCGATGATCTTCTGGTGGCGGGGCCGCAGATGATTGCGGAACAGATCGAGATTGATCAACGGCCCCCGCTGAGTGCCCAGGTCCTCGCCGATCCACAGCACATCGATCCCTCCCCTGGCCGCTTCCAGAGTCCTCGCCAGCACCTCCGCCTGGATCTCTATTTTGCGATCGATATACAGCAGGCAGGCTTCGTCGTCCAGCATCAGATCGACCAGCACCTGCTCCATGGTGCGGATCATGCCCGTGCTGTTGATGATATCCCCGGTGCCGGGCCCTCCCACCGTACAGCAGTATTTGCCGAAATACTCGCACTGGGCGGCCACCTGTGAGTAGTCGTGGTCGTCCGGCGACGGCATCGGCCATTCGGCAACCTGCTCCGCGGTCGCCTCTTTGAGCGGAAAGTCGCAGTAGTCCCAGTAGCCGCCGCTCTCGTGCTCGATCCAACGGCAGCGGATGCCCCAGTCATTTACCTGGCGTCCGGGCACGTCCGCGTGCAGCTTGGGCCCGGTATACGGGGCACCCACGCCGCGGAAGTCCACCCCCAGCCTCTGCCGCAGCCCTTCTACATCGTTGCCAGCCAGGCCAAAATGCTCCTTGAGCCGGCCGTCGATCCCCGGATTGGCCAGATAGTTTATCGGCACCCGATCCGGCTCCTGTCGAGCAAAGGCGGTCAATACCCGTTCCTTAGACGTCATCTCCTTCATGGCAACATCCCCCTATTTGGCAATTGCTCAGTGGTCAGCCTGAATGTGAATATAACCGCAAACCTCAGCCCCTGTTCGAGCGAATGGAACGAACCGCATCACCGGGATCTAATACGGCATTTTCACGGGGATCGCAACTCGGTTTGCGGCAATACTTTATTGAATTATTTTTATGAGCCAATTCCCTGTATTTTGGAAATACGACCATCCATCTCAAAACTTCCGGATTATGGGCTGAAGATTGAAATTCGAGATTAATACTCGGGCGCTGTCCGTCGCCGGTCTCGACATGAATTCGCAGCTGCTCAAACTGGGCATCCTGTTAAAATGAGATTCTTCAACGACCTCTCTATCCAGAAGAAGCTGGTATCCATCCAGATCCTCACCGCCTGCGTGGTGCTGGCCCTGGCGGTTACCGCCTTCGTGGTTGAGGATACCAGCACCTCCAGGGAGGAAATGGTCCAGCGGCTTTCTTCTACTGCTCTGATCGTCGGCCAGAACTGCATCTCCTCTCTCCAATTCCTGGACGAGGAAGCCGCCACTCAAACCCTCAATTCTCTGGCCATTCCCCATATAATCCATGCCTGTATCTACGACGAAAATGGCGCGGTTTTTGCTACCTATTCGCGGCAGGGGGAATCGGGCTTCACTTTCCCCTCACCGGCGCCGTCTTCTCACGCCTTTGGCGAGAATTCCCTGGAGATCTTCGCCACCATCACTCACAACGAACAGCTCATTGGTACGGTCTATCTCCTTGCCGACATGACCTCTCTGCAGGAAAAGAGGGAGAAGTACGTGCGCAATGGCCTCGTCGTCCTGGTGGTCGGACTAGGGGTTTCCCTGCTGCTGTCGATCTTTTTTCAAAAAAGAATATCCGCTCCCATCCTCAATCTAGCGGCGGCGGCCCGCAAGGTCGAGGAGACGGGCGACTACAGCGGCCGCGTGCAGAAGGATGGAAACGACGAGTTGGGCGAACTGTGCGACGGCTTCAACGCCATGCTGGCGCAGATCGAAGTGCACAACGCGGAACTGCGCGAAGCCCGGGATACGCTCGAAAAGCGGGTCGAGGAACGGACCCAGGAGATAGAGCTGGCCAACCAGTTCCTCAACGCCGAGATCGACGAGCGGCGGCAGGCCGAAGAGACCATCCAACGGATCAACGAGGAACTGGTCGATACGCGCGACCGCGCCCTGGAAGCGAACCGGGCGAAGAGCGATTTCCTGGCCAACATGAGCCACGAAATCCGCACACCCATGAACGGCATCATCGGCATGACCGAGCTGCTGTTGGGCACCAAGCTCGAGCACGTCCAGCGCAACTATTTGCAGACGATCGACGCCTCGGCAGAGTCGCTGCTCGACATCATCAACGACCTGCTCGACCTGTCCAAGATCGAAGCCGGCAAGATGGCCCTGGAGAACATCGACTTCGGCCTGATAGACGTCCTCGATGGGGTGATGAAGCTGATGGCGGTCAAGGCGCACGAAAAGGGACTGGAACTGGCCTGCCACGTCAGCTCCGACGTGCCCGAGGCGCTGATCGGCGATCCGGTCCGCCTGCGCCAGATTATCATCAACCTGGTGGGCAACGCCGTCAAATTTACCAGCGAAGGGGAGGTGGTGGTGCGCGTTACCTGTCTGGAACAGGACGAAGAGAGTGCCCAACTGCACATAGCCGTCGTCGATACCGGCATCGGCATCCCGCCCGATATGCAGCAGGCGATTTTCGAAGCGTTTTCCCAGGCGGACAGTTCTACTACCCGTCGCTTTGGTGGGACCGGTCTGGGGTTGACTATCTCCTCCCAGCTGGTGCGCATGATGGAGGGGGAAATCTGGGTGGAGAGCGAAGATAAAAAGGGGAGTGTCTTCCAATTTACGGCGCGTTTCAAACCGTCGAGCGAGCCGCTGGAGCGCGCACCCAGACCGCTGCTGAAGAAGTTGCAGGATCTGCGCGTTCTCGGCGTCGACGACAACGACACCAACCGGCTAGTCCTGGAGGAGATGCTCAAGGCGTGGGGAATGCAGCCGACGGTGGTGGACAGCGGACCGGCGGCGCTGGGCATGATGCATCGAGCCGTGAGCGAAGGGAAACCATACGACCTGGTGCTGCTCGACGCCATGATGCCGGATATGGACGGCCTGGAGGTGGCCCGGCAGATTCACGCCCATCCAGAACTCGAGGGCGCCGTTATGCTGCTGCTCTCCTCTCTCGACGATCAGGACTACTTCGGCCGCATGCGCGAGCTGGGTGTCAAGTCCCACCTGCGCAAACCGATCACACGCTCGGATTTGCTCGATGCCATCATGGACGCTCTGGCGATCAGTCTTCCGGCGAAGGACGAGAGCATCGCCGCTCCTTTGGAGGAAGGGGCAGAGATGGAATCGGAATATTCGCTGCGCGTCCTGTTGGCCGAGGACAACAAGGTCAACCAGGCGGTGGCCATGGCGATGCTGGACCGCCTGGGGCACACAGCGACTGTGGCCAACAACGGCGTCGAAGTGCTGCAAGCACTCGAAGGGAATAGCTTTGATTTGATCCTGATGGATATGCAGATGCCCGAGATGGGCGGCGTCGAAGCGACGGAAAAGATTCGCCTCCAGGAGCGAGAAGTGGGAGGACACATTCCGATTGTCGGACTGACGGCCAACGCCATGAAGAGCGACGAGGAGCGCTGTCTGGCGGCGGGGATGGACGCCTACATTCCCAAACCGCTGCGCAAGCAGAGGCTGGTGGATGTGATTGCCGGATTGCATCTTGGAGCGGAGGGGACCGATGCGGAGGAAGAAAGCGACGCATCCGAAGAAGAAGTCCTGGACCTGGCGGCGCTGGACGACCTGAAGGGACTGGAGGAGTTCGGCGATTTTTCTCTGCGGGAAGTGATCGAAATTTTTCTCGGGGAAGGCGGGCCCCGCCTGGCCGCATTGCACCAGGCGCTGGAAGAGCAAAACGGCCTGGATCTGCAGCGAGAGGCGCACACCCTCAAGGGCGGAGGACGCGATTTGGGAACGGTGAGTTTGGTAGAAGCCTGCCAGCGGCTCGAAGATATGGGTAAGGCAGCTACCTTCGACCCGGCACCGGAGGCGCTGGCCGCGATTGAGCGCGAATGGGAACGGGCGCGCGCAGCGCTGGAGACCTACCTGCGCGAAAACGGCTGAGCGTTCACGAACTCAGCATCTCGCCCCACCTGGGCGCCATCGGCTTTTGCAGAAATGTATCGCCCCCCTCGCAATGTCCTTCGACGTCCAGAAAACCAGTCCGATGGCCCCATAAGCCGGCCGGATCCCTCAGACTGGCCCCCTCTTGCCCCTCGTTTTATCTTTCCAACGGCTGTCCACACCCCCTCTCATAGCGAGGCGAGATATCCATGTATTCCGAACTCCTTCCGCAACCGCGCCAGGTTAACTTACAACAGGGTACCTGCACTCTTTCGTCACTGACGCACGGCTCGATAAACAACCTTCCCGATTCCGCCCTGGAGCTACTGCGTGCCGACCTTCCCGATCTATCTCTCGCCTCGAAGGCGGGAGGTGATTTCTCTGCGATCTTCGGCTGTTCCTCGGACTTCCCGCCCATCGACGCGCAGCTGAGCGAGCGCCTGCCGGAGCAGGAACAGGGATTCATCCTGCGCGCCGCTGCAGATCGAATCGAGATACAGGGACGGGATGCCGCCGGGCTCTGGTACGGCCTGCAGACTCTGGTCCAGCTCCGCCGCATGAGCGCCGGCCCTCTTCCGGCTGCCGAAATCCGCGACTGGCCGGCCATCCGCTATCGAGGTGTTCACGTCGATCTCAAGGGGTACCAACCCCGCTTCGAGCGGTTGCTCGAATCTTTCCGCATTCTCTCCCACGCCCGTATCAACGTCGTGTTGCTGGAAGTCGAGGATAAATACGACTACGCCTGCGCTCCCGGGGTCGGTGTGCCCGGTGCCTATACCGCGGCGCAGTTTCGCCAGCTGAGCGAACTGGCCCACGCCCTGTCCATCCAGATCGTGCCCAAACTGCAGTGTCTCGGGCACGTCGACTACCTGCTCCAGCACGAGCGCTATCACCACCTGCGCGAAGATGGCCACCCGTTCCAGTTCTGTCCGCGCAACGAGGAGGGCATGGAGCTGTGGAAGAAGATGGCCACCGAACTGTGCGACTGTTTTTCGGGACACGACTTCTTCCACATCGGCGCCGATGAGACCGGCAACCTGGGGCAGTGCCCCATCTGCCGGGAGTACTCCAAGGCCGACAGCTACGTCCATCGGGTCCAGCAGTGCATCGATGCGGTGCGCCAGGCGGGACGGGAGCCGATCCTCTGGGAGGATATTCTGCGCAATCTGCACGGCAATCTGGACGAGAGCGAGCTGGAGCGGACCTGGACGCTGGGCGACGATGCCATCTTGATGTACTGGGCCTATGGATATGGGGGCAGCGGCAACAGTTTTCCCCTGCTCCCCCGCTACCTCGAACGGGATATGAAGGTGTGGGGTGCCAGCGGTTTTTCCGGATGCGGTCCGAGCTGGATCCAGAACGTCCCTCCGCTGACCGAGCGCGCTCTCAATATCTCCGCCTGGACCAAAACCGCCGTCGAAAACGATCTTGAGGGGGTGGTCGCCACCGGCTGGACCCGCATCGCCTCGGCCGATCCTCCCGCCGAATCACTCGAAGCTTCCTGGTTTCCCATCCTCTACGCCGCCGAATCGACCTGGGTGGGTCGAGAGCGGGAGCTGTTAGAATTTTGTCGCATCGCCTCGCAGAGTCTCTTCGGTGCGGATATCTCCGGCCTGTACAGCCGTTTCCTGCTGAGTATGGAGGCGGGAGACCTTCCCGCGGAGGGTGTGGAGATCGAAGCGCTCCGGAATCGAGAGCGTCTGGCCCTCCTGCGCGCGGCGGCAGCGGTGGCCGCCCACGACCGTCGCCGCACCGAGCTTCAGGAAACGCTGCAGATCTACCACGGTCGCTGGGGGGACCGCATGCCCGACTACCGGCTGGGACTGGTGCGCGGTCGCACCGAATCCTTCAGGCGCTCGCTGAGTCAGTGCCGCGACGATTTGGAAACGTCCCTCGCCGCCCTCTACGAAACCGGCACCGTCGCCGATGTGATCCGATCCCGTTTCGGTCGGGACGCAGAGCTGCTGGCCCATGCCGAAGCATTGCTCGAAAAGACCGAGCTGATCTGAGGGTTGAACGGATGCGGTGATTCACCTCTGTTCATCTGAGACCCACAGGTCTGAATTTTCACGGAAGAATCTGATAATTCATCGTCAATGAGGAGCACCATGAACCCGATCATCCCCCAGCCCGTCAGCCTCGAGGAACAGTCCGGCAGTTTCACTCTTCCGGAGGATGCGACCATCGCCGCCCCCGGCTGCGAACAGATCGCCCAACAGCTGCGCCAGCTCCTGGTCGCGATCTCCGGCTTCGACCTGCCCGTATGCGATGCGGAGGACGCGACCATCAGTCTGTCCCTGAGCGATGACGACAGTTTGGGAGCCGAGGGCTATCGTCTCAGCATAACCGAGAAAAAGATCAAAGCGTCTGCGTCGACTCCGGCCGGTCTGTTCTACGCGATCCAGACCCTGCGTCAGCTGCTGCCGGTGGAGGTCGAGAGAGACCTGAAGATGGACGAACCTCCGATCCTTCCCGTCGTCGAGATCGAGGACGCCCCCCGCTTTCCCTGGCGCGGCATGCACCTGGATGTCTGCCGTCACTTTTTCTCCGTCGACTTCCTCAAGCGCTACCTGGATCTGATGGCTCTGCACAAGTACAACCTCTTCCACTGGCACCTGACCGAGGATCAGGGCTGGCGCATTGAGGTCCCCGCCTATCCCAAGCTGACCGAAGTGAGCGCCTGGCGCACCGAGGCGGACGGCAGTCGCTACGGCGGTCTCTACACCTGCGACCAGATCCGCGAGATCGTCGCCTACGCAAGCGAGCGCCACATCACCGTGCTCCCCGAAATCGAGATGCCGGGCCACGCCCAGGCCGCTCTGGCCGCCTATCCCGAGCTTGCCTGCACCGGCGGCCCTTTTGAAGTATGGACCGAGTGGGGTGTTTCCAAGGAGGTTTACTGCGCCGGCAACGACGCCACATTTTCCTTTTTGGAAGAGGTGCTCGATCAGGTAATCGAACTCTTTCCCGGGGAGTACATCCACATCGGCGGCGACGAATGTCCCAAGGACAGGTGGAAGGGATGTCCCCAGTGCCAGCAGCGGATCAAAGAGGAGGGGTTGGCCGACGAGCACGAACTGCAGAGCTACTTCATCAAGCGGATGGCGAAATTCCTCTCCGAGCGGGGCAAGAAGTTGATCGGCTGGGACGAGATTCTCGAAGGGGGTCTGGCCAGCGAAACGGCGGTCATGTCCTGGCGCGGCACCGAGGGGGGTATCGCCGCCTCTCGCGCCGGCAATGATGTGGTCATGACTCCGCACACCCACGTCTACTTCGACTACAAGCACTACGAAGGGGATGGAGAACCGGGCTGGCTGGGCGTCACCCCGCTGGAGAGGACGTACGCATACGAGCCGCTGCCCGAAGAGCTGACCCCGGAACAGGGGAAGTACATCCTGGGTGGGCAGGGGAACGTCTGGAGCGAGAAGATGGAGAGCGAAGGGGATGTGGAAGTGAGGGTTTTTCCACGGATGTGCGCCCTGGCCGAAGCGCTCTGGTCTCCCCCCGAGGTGCGCGACTGGGAAAGATTCAAGGGGCGTCTCAGAGAACACGCCCGGCGTCTGGACGCGCTGGATGTCCGCTACTACAGGGATCGCGCCGTGTGGACCCAGGTACCCGCCGCGGCCAGCTGGTCCTTCGATGATCCCGTGCCGGATGAAGTCGTCCGCTCGACTCGCCTGCTGCGGGAGCGCTTTCTCGCAGATCCGTATCGCCCCGGCTACCACTTTTGCGTGCCCGAGGATATGGGGATGCCCGGCGACCCGAACGGCGCCTTTTATCACGACGGCCGCTACCATCTGATGTATCTCTACAACAGGAGCGGCTCCGGATTCTGCTGGGGGCATATCTCCAGCGTCGATCTGGTCCACTGGCGCCAGCATCCGGATGCGATCGGACCGGGTGGAGGGGACGAGGGTTGCTTCAGCGGGGGGGGCTTTGTCGATGAGGATGGCATCGCCTATCTCTCCTACTGGATGCTGTGGGGAGACCGGGGCATCGGTCTGGCCCGCAGCATCGATCCGGATTTCGACACCTGGGCTAAGCTGGATGCCAACCCGGTCATCAAGTCGACCGAATGGGGGGTCACGGAGGTGCAGGATGCCGACGGTCGGACCTTTTTCTACGGATCGGCCGATCCGTCAAATGTCTGGAAGAAAGACGGGCGTTACTACATGCTGACCGGCAACCTCCTCGTGCTCAACAAGATCGGACGGGAAGAGGACGCTCCACTCGCGGAGCAGGGGGATCGGCTCTATCTGTTCGTCTCCGATGATCTCGAAAAATGGGAGTATCTGCACGTCTTCTACGAGCGTCGTCCGGAGTGGACGGATCGCAGCGAGGACAACATGTGCCCCAGCTTTCTGCCGCTGCCTTCGGCCCCTGAAGGAGGTCCCCCGAGCGACAAGCACCTGCTGCTCTTCATCAGCCACAACATGGGTTGCCAGTACTACGTGGGCGACTATCGGGACGACCGATTTTATCCCGACAACCACGGGCGTATGTCCTGGATCGACAACACCTATTTTGCTCCCGAGGCGCTGATCGACGGCCAGGGGCGGCAGATCATGTGGGCCTGGTTGACGGACAACCCTCCGGATGAGAAAGAGAACGGCTGGTCGGGTGTGTACGGTCTGCCCCGCAGCCTGTGGCTCGGGGAAGATGGCACCCTGCGCATGCGGCCGGTCGAGGAACTGGCGATGCTGCGCTCCCACGAAAAGGTGTGGGAGAACATTTCGCTGGCGGACGGCGAGACCCGTTTGCTCGAAGAGGTAACGGGCGATTCCTGCGAATTGCGGGTCGAAATCGAGGTGGGCGATGCGCAGCGCTGCGGCCTGAAGGTCCGCGCCGCCGGAGACGGGGAAGAGGAGACTCTGCTCTATTACGATCGCCAGACCGAAGAGCTGGTTTTCGACGCGACCAAGAGCGGGGAGAAAGGCAGAACCGAGGTCGAGCGCGCCCCTTTTGTCCTTCAGCCGGATGAGAAGCTCGAACTGCGCATCTTTGTCGACAAATCCGTGGTGGAGATCTACGCCAACGACCGCCAGGCGATCGGCCGGCGCGTCTACCCGAGCCGTGGCGACAGCCTCGGGGTCGCGCTGATCACCGCAGGGGGAGAGGCGCGCTTCGAGAAGGTCACCGCCTGGAGGATGGCGCCCTCGAATTCGTTTTAAAGCCGACTATTGCCACGAGCCGATCCACTCAGCGAAATCTTTGTGTGAGTGGACCGGCCCGTAGCAGACGGTGCGGTGATCGATCTGCGGTTCTCCCCTTTCCCCATGGGAGTGAATGGAGAAGAGGCGACCCTGTGGGGTGCGGATCTGCGCGTCGTCGGAATTCCACAGGAGGCGGAGCTGGTCGGCGAAATGGCCGATCTCTTTCCGGTCGACGACTCTGAGGCTCCGCGAAGCTTGTGAGAGAAACGGCTGGATTGAGGGAAAAAATAGAGGAGGGAAACCGGTATGAAATATCTGACACTGCCTTCGGGAGCGCAGATGCCCGCGATCGGCCTGGGTACCTATCAGCAGCTTCCCGACTATTCGAAGAGCGTCGTCGATTGCGAGATCATCATCAAGGCGCTAAAAGCGGGGTTTCGGCACATCGATAGCGCCATCTTCTACGAAACGCATGCAGAAATCCGCCGTGCGCTTAGGGAATCGGGCACCGATCGATCCGAACTGTTTATCACCACCAAGGTGTATCGGAATAAACTCGGCTATGACGATATGCTTGCGGAGTGTGAAAGATCGCTAGAAGAGCTGGGTACAGATTATCTCGACCTCTATCTGGTACACTGGCCCAATAGAGACATTCCCATGGAAGAGACGTTCCGCGCCATGGGGCGGCTGATCGAAGAAGGTAGTGTGCGCGATATGGGAGTCGCCAACTTTACACGGATCAATTTGCGCAAGGCGCTGGACGCTTCCCAGGCGCCGATCGCGATCAATCAGGTGGAGTTCCATCCCCTGCTGTATCAGGAGAAGCTACTCCATTTTTGCGAGGCTAATGGCGTTAAAGTGACTGCCTATGCGCCCATTGCGCAAGCCCTGGTCATGGATGAGCCAGTGCTGCAAGATATCGGCAAGATACACGGCAGGAGCCCGGTTCAGATAAGCCTGCGATGGTTGCTTCAGAAGGGGCTGGCAGCGGTGCCAAAGGCTTCCAGCGAGGCGCATCTCGCCGCCAATCTCGATCTGTTCGACTGGGAACTGGCAGATGAGGAGATGCAGCGAATCGATGCCATTGGGAAAAAACAGCGGCTCTTCGACTGGGAGGAAGTCGGAGAGTTTTCCAGGGATGTCTGACACCCGTTATATCGATTTAATGCGGAGAATAATTTGGCCATGAACTACTCCGATCGCTGTCTATAGTTGACGTAAATAATATTAGTCATTATAGTCTATATGACCATAAAAGAAGAAGGAGGTGAAATATGTCAAAAAACATATCGATAGCTGAGGCCAAAGCTCATCTTTCGGTCTGTGTACGGGAAGCTGAACAAGGGGAGTCCATTTTGATTACAAGGCATGGTAAACCCGTTGCTGCGCTGGTAGCTGCGACTCATTTGGAACAATTGGAGCGGCTTCGAAAAGCTGGGCCTCAGAGGGGATTGGCCAGTTTGGCTGGAGGATGGGATGGATCGGAAGAGTTGGTTAATCATATCGAACAATCTTCACGCTCCGATGTGCGTTACGCGGAGTCTTTGGATTAATCGTGGCTTTCCTTTTTGATACAGATGCTATCTCTGAGTTATTACGTCCGAGACCACTAATAGGCTACATAGAGTGGCTTCAAAAACGCCCTCGTGAGGAACAATTTACCAGTTCCGTCGTTATTGGCGAATTGTACAAAGGAGCCTATCGGTCATCAGCGCGGGAACGTCATTTAGATAATATCAAAAAACGGGTTTTACCGGCCGTAACGGTACTACCTTATGATGTAGCTACGGCCCGTGTTTATGGAAAAATCCGAGCTCAATTGGAAGAAACAGGTCAGGTGCTCGCTGATGCCGACTTACAAATTGCAGCTACAGCACTCTATCACGATTTGGAGTTGGTCACGGGTAATCTGCGCCACTTCAGTCGCATCGAACAACTAAGAATAAATGATATCCTCTTCCAAGCACGCCAAGTAAAGTAACCTCTTGCAATTACACTTAACGGCTCTTGGCTACCCGACCTGCGCAGCCCGAGCGGGTAGCCAGTATTAGCCGCAGTTTTATCTTCGTCTACTGTGCGGTTCCCTTACCATAAACCTGAATTCCCTTCCTCACCTAGCTGGCCATTCCGGGGGATGTGTCCCTAATGGCACCGGTGGACAGCACCAGTGCGGTGGGGTTTCGGATAGGCCAACTGCCGAATCCACATAGGTGATCTTGCCAAACGGCGAGTCGAGAATCTGCAACAGGTCGACAATATCTTCGGGACCTGGGTTAGGATGATTAAGGGCCTGGATACGACCGAGGGACTCAATCCAGCGTCCAGTCTGAGCCAACGACAACTGCACATGCCAGCTTCCGCCTTCCAGAGTGCGACGCCGCAAGGCGATCATGGCACCGAAAGCAGCCAAGAAACCAGAAGCGTGGTCGAGGGCTTGGCAGGGAAGCGGTTTAGGACCGCCATCGTCGGCCGCTTTGCCGCCGGCATGTGCTTTGCCGCCGGCATGTGCTATGCCGCTCACGGTTTGCACTATACTGTCGAAACCACGCCGTTCAGACCATGAACCTCGGTGTCCGAAAGCCGATAGGGAAACGCACACGATGCCTGGCCGCATGCGGGCCAGGTCCTGTGCACTGCTGCGCAGCAGGCCGCTACACAGGCCGTGCTCAGCTGCCTCCTGTTCGAAGGTGGCACCTTCCCAGCCATTGAGTGCATCCTGCACCGCGGCGCGCGTGGGTTCGCATCCGAGTAAATTCAGGAAGCCCTGGCGGTGGTGAGGAAAGTTGGTGTGCAACTGGATCCAGCCACCGTCGTCTATGCGATAGTAACCAGCCAGATCGTCCCATGATTTGGGCGGAGGCCCATCATTGACGCGCAGATAGCGTTCGCTACGAAAGGCGATACTCGCCGTCCTCACATCGACGGTTACAGTCTGCGCTCTACCTGTGCGTGCGAGCCAGAGTTCGCTAACCGCTAACCCGGTCGCCGCAGCCACGGCCGCAGCTGCCGTTCCCACGCGGAAAATCGACGGCAGCACCGGGTCGTGGCCGAGGATCGTGGTCCGTTCAAGCGCTTCGACTGGACCACCGGCCAGCGACCACAGATCAGCCAACGTTTCTTGCGGTGTCGCCACGATCTCTATCCTTCCCTGAAATAGCAGTGTTTTTCATTCTGAAAATTGTGGCTAACGATCGGCGGCGCCACATCTCAACTTCGTCCTTGACTTTGCACATACGTTCCGGGGTTATATGACGTTTTTGCGCAGCAAAAATGTGGCGAAGCCCGAGCCCGTATGGGCGAAGCATATAACCCCTGTTAGGTGCTGTTTTGGGATTCTTTCCATAATGTTTCCTTTATTTTATTTCTTATGAAATCTGGTTTTTTTACTGTATTATCAATAATAACTGGTAATAAATCCAATTTACATAAAAATCTCTCCTTTAATTCCTTAAAATATTTTAGTACTTCCATAGCTCCTTCCGAACCTTTCAGTTTTTTTCCCATGCCATATTTACTCTTATTCCAAACACTCTCTATAGAGTCTCTATAATCAGAGCCCCTACTTCTATATATTGACTCAAAATCACTCATAAAATTTTTGCTTTCAAGATAAAATAACTGACATGGAAGATTCTCATAATTTCCATACATTTTAAGTAAATGACTGAATGTTGCTTCCTCTGAAAAATTACTTGCTATCATTGAAAAAAATAATGGTCGTTGTAATAGACCACAATCAAAAATATATATTTCATCAGTTTTATATGTCTCGCAAAAAAAATCATGACATTTATCCTCTACAATCCTGATATAGTCCCTGTAATCAATTGACCAAATATCATTGGTTGTATCATTATTTGAATGATGAAACGGATGATCCATATCTCGTTCTTCAAAGAAAAGTATTTTTTTGTTTCCCGTTTTATCTCGAATTTCCTGTTGCAATATTTCACAAAAGTAGGATTTACCAACTCCTGGTAACCCTTCAACAATAAAGATATTTTTTGTCATTTCTTAATTCCTAGAATTGCACCTCTAGTGGATATCGCGACCAGTTTGGATATCACCTCATATGAGACCAATACCCGAACATGGAGCTTCTCTTCCCGCTATACGACGCAAGCACTCGGCCACACCCAGGTTTTGGCTCGTCACATCATACTCGTTCACGGGGGTCGATGCATTGCTCATGACTCTCTCCTCTTCTGAATGCAAGTACGTACGAAGCGGTTTCACACGAGCCCTTTCTATGGCCTTCGTATAATGGTTTTTCTATATAGAGACCCCATAGAAAAAATAAAAAACAAATAAAATTCTTTCATTTTGGGGGCAGCCCTGGAAGCAGCCTATCCCTCCTGATCGCAGATTCCGAATGCCGTTCTCAATGCCTCGATCTTGTCCCCCTTCGGCGAAAACTCGTGCCCCACGTACAGCTCGTACCCGGTCGCCGCAATACCCCTGCAGATTCCCCGGTAGTTCATTTCCTGATCGTCGTCCATATCCCGCCGATCCGGATTCCCCGCCGTGTGGAAATGCCCGATTCTGTCGATTCCCTTGCGGATATTGCGGATGATGTCTCCCTCCATGATCTGCATGTGGTAGATGTCGAACAGCAGCTTGACCCGCGGACTGTCGACCATCTCGCACAGCGCCAGTCCCCAGTCGGTGCGGTCGCACTGGTATCCGGGGTGATCGATTTTGGAATTGAGCAGTTCGACGTTCAGGTTAATGCCCTTCTCCTCCGCGTATGGGGCGATGCGGCGCAGTCCCCTGGCGCAGGCGATCATCCCCTCCAGATCGCTCTGACCGTCGTTCCGATTTCCCGAAAAACAGATCAGTCCGGGAATCCCCAGGGATGCCGCTTTGTCGATCGCAATGCGCAGCTCCGCCTCGATCCGATCGTGGTTCTCGTATTTGTTCAGGCCGTCCGGCAGCGACCCGTGGCCGATGATACTGGCCACCGCCAGTCCGTGCCGCTTTGCCGTGTCGACGATCCCGTCCAGCGTTTCATCCCAGGTCCACAGCTCGATCGCCGCGTAGCCGATCTCGGCGGCGACTTCGCACAAACCGTCCAGTTCGATCCCCTTCTCCTGAAACATTGGATAACAGATGCTCTGCTTGATGCGCATAACCCCTTCTCCTTTGAACTAATGAGTTGTTCTCACTTTTTCTCCGGTGCAAAAACCGAATGTAGGGAAAATCGGAGTGCGCCGAAAATCGAGGCTATTTGAGCGGAGTTACAAAAAGAGATAGTATATATTGAACGCACGAGACAAAACCCGAACCCAGGGACGCAACGGTATGGCTTCCGAACTCGCACAGCTCAACGAAGACGTGGTCTTCGGCCGCTCCGGCGGCAAGATTATCTGGCAGCCGCGCATCGGCTGCTGGTTTACCGACAAGAAATTCGCCGGCGAAGACCTGCCCGCCCCCTACACCGACATGCAGTTGCCCGAGATCTTCCGCGCGCTGGGCTGCTCCGACCGCCTCTACGGCTGGTACAACGCCTGCTTCCGCCGCGTCGAGCATCCTTCGGTCAAAGTCCACCAGCAACCGCTCAACGAAACCGATACCCGCATCACCATCGAGACCCCGGTCGGCAAGCAGATAGCCGTGCACCGCCGCAGCATCAACAATGTGGGCACCATCCACGTCAAGTGGGAGGTGGAGACCGAAGAGGAGCTCAAGGTCGCCACCTGGCGCGAGGAGAACGCCACCTGGGAGTGGGACCAGGAGCAGTTCGACCGCAGCCAGAGGGAGGTAGGCGATCTGGGCGCCCCGGCCATGTATATGCCGCGTATGAACATCCAGTGCCTGTATATCGAAAAGATGAGCGTCGAGCGGGGGATCTTCGCTCTTTACGACTGGCCCGACACTGTGGAGGCGTTTTTCCGCGGCCTGGAGGAATGTCACCATAGGCAGATCGACCTGATCAACGAATCGCCGATCAACATCGTCAACTTCGGCGAAAACGTGCACTCCGCCACCCTCTCCCCCGAGCTCTTCCTCAAATACCACATGCCCGCCGGACAGCGCCGCTGCGAGCGGCTGCACGATGCCGGCAAGTTCGTCTTCTCCCATTGGGACGGCGACTGCGGCCCCTTGTTGCGCTATGCCCGGGAGACCGGCCTGGATGGCATCGAGGCGATTACCCCCTATCCCCAGGGAGACGTCACCCTGGAGCAGATCAAAGAGGGACTCGGGGACGAAATGTTTCTGCTCGACGGCATTCCGGCGATCTATTTCGACGAGACCTTTTCCGAGGAAGTGCTCGCCGAATGCGTCCACCGGCTGATCGAGCTGTTCGCCCCCAGGCTGGTGCTGGGCATCTCCGACGAACTCTCTTCTACCGGCGACATCGAACGGATCCGCCTGGTCGGCCGCATCGTCGACGAATACAACGCCCAGTTCGACTGATTCTCGATTGTACCTGCTTTTAACACGGTGTACCAGATTCTAGCGACGCCGTCAGATCCTGGTACACCGCGCGCCGCTCTCACAGTCTCTTCGCGGAGGCTGTGAATTTTTTTGTGCATCCATAACATATTATTTTTTTTAATTTTACCAATTAAAATTAGAATTTTTCTCATCCCTGAACGAGGTATGGCACACCCCTTGCAAAAGGAGGTGTTAGAATCGCTTACAACAGCTTTCTAAAACCTCTATTACAGGAGTTGGGAAAATGTCACCGTTCAAGCTCATCCGCAAAGCAGCCGTTTTTTCGCTGGCCCTGGGTCTCCTGGCCGCCGCCCCGACACAGTCGTTGGCCGAAATCGACGAGCCGCTCGCCGCCGAAATCGAGAGCACTCTCAGCCAGCCGATCGCCCTGGCGCCCAGCGCCGACGGAGACGCTGATTTCCTGCCCCAGGCCAAAAAAGAGACGATCGCCGCCGTTTCCGTGCCCGAGGTGGCGCCCCAGGTCGCCAGCCGCGTCCTGCCCACCTACCCCGAATTCGCCCGCAAAGCCCGCCTGCAAGGGATGGTCTTCGCCCGCGTCCTGGTCGATGAAAAGGGCAAGGTAGCCAAAGTCGGCGACGTGGAAGGCCACGCGATCTTCCGCGATGCGGTCAAAGTGGCGGCTGAGAAGTGGGAATTCACTCCTGCCAAACAGGGAGACAGGCCGGTGCGCTCCTGGGTCACCGTTCCCTTCAGTTTCGAAATGTAGACGGGGATGAGAGAGGGTGTGTTTCGAATCCGCCTACGGAAAAAATGATCACTGGTCATGGTCACAGCTCCTGGCACTGGAAACGGCACATACCCTACTCTCTTTCCCGCAGAAAATAATTGACCAGCAAAAGCGGCGGATGATCCCGAAAGTGTTTGGATCATCCGCCTTTTTATTTATTTTCGAATACTACTGTGCTACCCGTATCCTCTCTTAGGAGTTCAGTGAGATGTTCGCCATCCTCTGCATTCTGTGCCTGACGCTGGCCCTGCCCACTTTTGCCTCGACTCCCGAACCGACCCTGGCCCGCCTCTCCGTGCAAATCCCGGAGGAGCGGATGGAAGAGTTCGCAGATTACTACGAAGAACACTTCATCCCCGTTCTGGAAAAACACGGCTTTCCTTCCTCCCGTCCTGCACAGCCGGAGCGGGAAGGCTTTTTTTCTAGAATATTCGAGTTCGAATCACCGGCCGAATGGGCGGCGAAGCACAAGTCGCTGAACGAGAGTCCGGGGCGCCCGGGATTCATGCGCGACCTGACTATCACCTTTGAAAGCCTCGAATCGGGCAGCCTCTCTTTTGCGCTCCTCAGCGCGCCGATGGCGCCGGGCGAGATTCGCAAGGCGGGACCTGGAACGACCGTTCCTCTCGGACCGGGAAAGGGGCATTGGCGCACCTACGACGTGACCAACGGATTGGCCGGTCCCTGGGTGCGATCGATCGTGCAGGATAAGGGTGGGCATATCTGGTTTGCCACCTACAACGACGGCGTCAGCTGCTACGATGGCCAGAGCTGGACCACCTTCACCACCGAGGATGGACTGGTCGACGACCGGGTCGGCGTAATCTATATAGACCGGGAGGAGAATCTCTGGTTCGGCACGGTCGAGGGGGTGAGTAAATTCGACGGTCATTCGTGGACTACGTTCACCAGCGAAGACGGCTTGGCCGACAACAGGGTTGGCGATATTTATCAGGATCGCGACGGCAATATGTGGTTTTCCACAATGCGCAAGGGGGTCAGTCGCTACGATGGCGCGACATGGACCACCTTCACTGCCGCAGACGGACTGCCCTGCAACCGGATCACGTCGATAATCCAGGACCGCGACGGCAACATGTGGTTCGGCACCTATCGGGATGGCGTCAGTCGCTACGACGGCGCGACATGGACCACCTTTACCACTGAAGACGGCTTGGCTGACAACACTGTCTGGGCGATATACGAAGACCGCGAGGGGGCGCTCTGGTTCGGCACCAATCAAGGGGTGAGTCGCTACGATGGCCGACAGGACGGGGCCTGGACATCTTTTTCCGAAGAAGAAGGGCTGGGAAAAGACCACATCGTCGCCATCGCCCAGGACAGCATCGGCGATATGTGGTTCGCCCGATTCGCGGGGGGGGTGACGCAGTACGACGGCGAGTTCTGGCGGACTTTCACATCTGCGGATGGCCTGCCGTACAACAATGTATGGGCAATTTATGAAGATCGCGAAGGATACATGTGGTTCGCCACCTCCGGTGGGGTGAGTCGCTACGACGGCCGCAGCTTCACCTTCCTCACCACCGAAGATGGATTGGCCGCCTCGCACGTTCATTCCATATACCGCGACCGCGATGACAACATCTGGGTTGCCAATGGCAATCCCATGACCAAGACCAGCGGAGGGGGCGTGAGTCGACTCGCCGGGGACAGCCTGACCACCTTCACCACCGCAGATGGCCTGGTCAACGACGAGGTGTACAGAATCTACCAGGACCGCGACGGGAATATCTGGTTCACTGCCAAAGAGGGGATCAGTCGCTACGACGGACAGACCTTCGCCAATTTCACCAGGGCGAACGGAATCCCCTCCGGCGAAGTAGTGGGCGCTTATCAGGACCGCGATGGAGATATGTGGTTCGGCACCTGGGAGAGCGGCGTCAGCCGCTTCGACGGCGAGCGCCTGACCACCTTCACTACCGAGGATGGGTTGGCCACCAACAAAGTCGTCCAGATGTTTCAGGACAGCGATGGCAACATCTGGTTCGGCAGCGATGGGAAAGGGGCTACCCGCTACGACGGCCGACGTCCTGTCGGCGAAACATTCACCATCTTCACCACCAAAGAGGGCCTCGCCCACGACGATGTGCTGGACATATGCGAGGACGACCAGGGGAATATCTGGTTCGCCACGCACGGCGGCATCAGCCGTTACGACGGCCGACGTCCTATCGGCGAGACGTTTACCACCTTCACCACCAAAGATGGACTGGCCGCCAACGACGTGCACGCCATCTTCCAGGGGGAAGAGGGGGATATCTGGATAGGCACGGATGGGGGCGGCGTGAGTCGCTTCGACGGACAGGTTTTTCAAAACCTGACCCGCGAAGACGGACTGGCGAGCAATCTCGCCTTCTGCATAGTGGGGGATGGGAAAGGCGGCCTGTGGATATGCGACAACGCCGGCCTGACTCGCTTCCAGGCGCCGGAGCCGACCCCCTTGCCCGTCTTCATCGACGCGGTGGTGGCCAACCGCCGCTATCACAAGGTGGAAGAGGTGGCGATTCCGGCCAGCGTCGGCCTGGTCGCTTTTGAATTCCGCGCTATGAGCTTCAAAACGCCTCCCGACCACATCGTCTACCTGCACCGACTCCAGGGATACGAAGAGGAGTGGCGCCAGACCCGCTCGAACCGGGTGGAATACGCCGATCTGCCGCGCGGCGACTATGTCTTCCAGATCAGAGCCGTGGACCGCGATTTGAACTACTCCCAGCCGGCGTCGGTCGGGGTCGTCATTCACTTCTCCTACGCGCAGATCGCCTGGCGTTCCGGACTGGCGCTGGCGATCGGTCTGATCCTCATTCTGGGCGTGCGTTTGGCCAGCAACGCCCGCAAGCTGCGTCTGTCGAACGACCGCCTGTCGTCGACCAACCAGGATCTGCACCTGGCCAAGGAGGCGGCCGAGGCGGCCAACCGGGCCAAGTCACAGTTTCTGGCCAATATCAGCCACGAGATCCGCACGCCGATGAACGCTATCCTCGGGTACGCCCAGATTCTGCAGCACAACCCGGATCTCGACGATCGCCAGCAGTTGGCGGTCGAAACCATCGAAAACAGCGGCGAGCACCTGCTGGGCCTGATCAATGAGGTGCTCGACATTTCCAAGATCGAGGCCGGCCGTATGGAGCTGCACCCGGTGGACTTCGACCTTGCGCATCTCCTCGGCGGTTTGGCGCATATGTTCGAACTCCGCTGCAAGGAAAAGGATCTGTCCTGGAATCTGGAACGACCCGATTGGGAATCTCTTCCGGTGCGCGGCGATGAGGGCAAACTGCGCCAGGTGCTGATCAATCTCCTGAGCAATGCCGTCAAATTCACCGAGGCGGGGGATGTGACCCTGAGCATCGAAGCGGCCGGCGAGCATTGCTACCGCTTCTCCGTAGTCGACACCGGCGTCGGCATCGCCGAAAAGGAGGTGGACGCCCTCTTCCAACCGTTCGAACAGGGCAGCGCCGGTCTGCAACAGGGAGGCACCGGTCTCGGCTTGAGCATCGCCCGCCGACAGATCGAGCTGATGGGGAGCCGCCTCGAAGTCGATTCCGCTCCGGGGGATGGTTCCCGCTTTTCCTTCGCGCTGGAGCTTCCCTCCGCGGCAGCTGCCGTGAGCGCAGAGACCGTAGCGGAGATGAGTCTTATCCGCAGCCTGGCGCCCGGCTGCCGCATCAGAGCACTGGTAGTCGACGACGTGCGCGAAAACCGCGACGTCCTCGGCCACATGCTCTCCGAGATTGGCGTCGAGGTGGAAACGGCTGAAGATGGCGAAAAAGCGCTGGAGCGGATGGCCGCAGACCGCCCGGACATCGTCTTCCTCGACATCCGCATGCCCGTTATAGATGGTCTCGAGACTTTGCGCCGTGCGCGTGAGCGGGAGGATCTGCGCGCTATCAAAGTGGTCGCCATCTCCGCCTCGGTATTCGGCCGCGACCGGCGCGAATACATCGATGCCGGCTTCGTCGACTTCATCGCCAAGCCGTTCCGCTTTGAGCAGGTAACCGCCAGTCTCCAGAAATACCTCCAGGCCGAGTTCGAGTACGCCGAAAGGCAGGAGCCGGAGGCCGAGGGGACACCCGACTGGGGCGGCCTCCGTCTGCCAGGCGATTTGCTCGCCAACCTCAGGAACGCGACCCGGCTCAACAACGTCACCAATATCGAGCGCTACCTGAAGGAACTGGAACAGCTCGGAGACGCGCCGGGCCGGCTGGCCGTCCATTTGCGTCGCCTGAAGCAGCAGTTTGACATGCGCGCCATCGGCTCCATTCTGGGAGATCTGCAGCATGAATAAAGCAGTCTACGAGGAGCTCTGCGTCGAGTGCCTATCCCCCTCCGAATGCAAGCTCCTGCTCGTCGACGACACTCCGGCCAACCTGAACGTGCTCTGCGAACTGCTGGAGCAGGAGGGTTACAACATCTCCATCGCACTCAACGGCCCGGACGCTCTGGAACTGGTCCAGGAGGTGGAGCCGGATTTGATCCTGCTCGACGTCATGATGCCCGGTATGGACGGGTACGAGGTCTGCAGTCGCCTGAAGGGGGATGCGAGGGTTCGCCACATTCCGGTCATCTTCGTCACCGCCAAGGATCTGACCGAAGGGGTGGTGGCCGGTTTCGAGGCCGGAGGCGTCGATTACATCACCAAGCCGTTTCGCGAGCAGGAGGTGCTGGCCAGGGTGCGCACCCACCTCTGTCTGAGTCAGCTCAGGCGGGAGCTGGAGAGCCAGAACAACAACCTCGCCGACAAAATCGACGAACTGGCCGATAAAAACGAACAGCTGGAGCAGGAGATCGCCCAGCGCAAGAAACTCAAGGGCCAGCTGTCGATGATCTCCGAGCGGGAGGCGGAGCGCTGGGGACTGGAGGGGTTCGTCGGCAAGAGCGCCACCCTGGGCAAAATCTTCGACGACATCCGCCTGATGCAGGAGAGCAGCAACACCTCGGTCCTCATCACCGGCGAGAGCGGCACCGGCAAGGAACTGATCGCCCGCGCCGTCCACTTCGGCTCCGGTCGCAGGGATGGACCGTTCGTGCCGGTCAACTGCGCCGCCCTGCCCGGCGAACTGGTCGAATCCCTCTTCTTCGGCCATCTGAAGGGCGCCTTCACCGGCGCCGACGCCGATCGCATCGGCTACTTCGAGATGGCCCACGAAGGCAGTCTGTTCCTCGACGAAATCGGCGAAATGCCCCTGGAACTGCAGGCCAAGCTGCTGCGCGTGCTCGAGGATGGCCAGGTTCAGCGGATCGGGGAAAAGGAGGGGAGAAAGGTGGACGTGCGCCTGGTTGTCGCCACCAATCAGAACCTGCTGCAGCAAATCCAGGAAGGACGCTTTCGCCAGGACCTCTACTTCAGGCTGGCCCGCTTTACCGTGACCGCACCTCCGCTGCGCGAGCGGAGGGAGGATATTCCGCTGCTGGCGCAGCACTTCCTGCAGATGTTCGCCGCCGAAATGGGACGGGAGCCGTCCGACTTCATTCCTGCGGCTCTCGAAGCGCTACAGGGTTACGGTTTTCCGGGCAACGTCCGCGAACTGAAGAACATCGTCGAGCGCGCCCTCATCGAAAGCCGTGGCGGCGAGGTGCAGCCGCACCACATCCACCTGGTTCCCGAGAGCACCTCCGCTGATTCCCCTCTCCTTTCGGGCTCCCCCATAGCCGACCTGCCCCAGGACCTGGACCTGGCAGTGCAGCAGACCGAGCTGACCGTGGTCAAGCGCGCGCTCGACCGCACGGCCGGTAACATCGCCGAAACCGCCCGCCTGCTCAACACCAACCGCAACCGCATCTACCGGGTGCTGGAGCAGGAGAAAAAGGGGGAATAAGAGCTATCTGAGGGGGTTTTTCACAACCCCTCCCAAGCTCTTTCGAGCTACCCCTCCCCCACGCTGGTGCCGGCCAAGCGGGGGTACTGCCGCAGAAAGGCCTGGAAGGTGGTGCGCTTGACTTCCTCGGTCAAGGGTTGGATCTCGACGCCTTCTTTGGCTTCGAGGGCTTGGTGCAAGCCCTCGGAAAAGCGCCGGGTGACCTGGGGCGTTCCATCGGCGTCGGCGACATACACTTTGTTCTCTATGACGACATAGTCCCTTCCCGGCTCATAGCAGACCAACGCCCGCACCCCTTGGACGATAGCTTTGATGCGGCGCAGGCGTTCCTTCTCATCCTCGACGGTGGCCAAGGAACCCGTTACCCGGGCATAGGCGCGTTCGTTGAGCGTTACATTACAGCTGTTTACGCTGTAATAACAGCCACTTGCGTCTTCATCTAAGCTCTGGATGTCCCCCTTGACGGCCGCGGCGATGAATTGTTGTACCAACGCATCGATCTCGGCTTGGCCGAGACCGGCCATCCGGGTATCAGGCTGCATATGCCGCAGGGCTTCCAAAAGCCTACCAGCCGCGAGTCTGTCTCCTTTGTCCAAAGCGTCACGGCATTCCTGGCTCAAGCGCCCTATCACTTGCTGCTGGAGGCCGACTAATTCGCGGGTGGTCTCCATCCCTACCACAAACACCTCGGTACTCCACTCCGCCTGCGTCCCCGACAGCACCAGAGGCACCTTGACCTGATGCACCATCACCGTCTCGATGCGGTCGATGGCGGCAAAGAAGAGGGGCCTCATCGCTACATCATAGAGCATCACGTCCATGGCCACGTCAAAACCCCTCACGCAGGTGATATCCGCTCCATAGGCATTCAGCCGCTGGCTCTGTTCTTTGCCGGCATGGGCCACCTCTAGCCCCAAACCGTCCAGCGCCCGGGACAGTTGCTGCGCCCAAAAAGCAGCCCGCTCCCCGTCGACGGCGATCAGATGCGTCCCTTGACCGACCAGGGCGTTTAGAAAAAGCGCCGGCAGCAAGCCCGCATCGCCTTTAGCGACCTGGCCGCGGTGCATGATTACAGCCGCCGCTAGCGCATCATCGTCGAGGGTTTTACCCCGGTCCTGGCAGTGGGCCGCCAGCAGACCCAGGGCTTCGGGCAAAACCTCGGCGAGGCGTTCGGCGGCGCTTCTGTCATCTTCCTTGGCCAACCGGTAGCGCATATCCGCGACGCGCTCGCTTAGATTGCTCCCGCGCAGCCGGTCCTCCCACTGGCGCACGGCTTTGATCAGCGGGGCCACTTCGCTGCCGGCCACTTCGTCGCGTTCCTTGTAGGCGCGCAGAGGGGCCAGGGCTTCGACCATATCCCGGACCTGGCCACTGAAAAGATCGTCTGCGGCAGGCCGTTTTTTTGCCGTATTCTCCTCCATACTCTCCATCCTTGCCCGCAAGCGGTCCCTGCCCCGTTGCAGACGCTTTTTCACCGCGTCTACAGGGACGGCGAGGTACGCTGCGATCTGTTTGAGGGTGTAGCCCCCTAAGTAGAAGAGCCCGATGACGCTGCGTTCGTGCGCCGGCAAAGCGGCGATGGCCCGATGTACAGCCTGCTCCTGCTCGTGCCGTTCCCAGTCCTCTTCCCCATCCGCCTGGGGCGTTTCCGCTGGAGATGCATCGATTTGGGAAATATCTGCTTGAGGCATCCTCTCTTTGACCAAACGCAGGGCCTTGCGCCGAGCCATCTGCCGCAGCCAGCCGCCGACAGCGGCCGGTTGGCGCAGGGCGTCCAATTCAAGGTAAGCGCTGAGAAAGGTCTCCTGCGCCAGATCCTGCGCCTGATGGAAATCGCCGACTATATCGTAGGTGCAGGCCGTCACCATGTCCTGGAAACGCTCTACCAAACGGCCGAAGGCTTCCTGGCGCTGCGGCGCGGCCAGCCGGCCGTTGCGCGCCCGTTCCACCCAAACGGTGATTGGTTCCATCGGGAGCTCCATCTTTGGGGGTTCTACTTTATAAGGGAGGTTTGATCAGGTTCAGGTGACCGATTAGCATAATTTTCTGATCGCAACGGTAGACCATTAAATACGGCGCGCTTGAAGGAAGTCAGCTGTTTTGAGTTAGGCGATGCTTGACGTAAGTATGGAGCGGGGGCGTATCTTTTTAATGGGTTAAATCCCGAACAAACCCCCCTAATCTGCTGCGCGTCTGCTGTCGCTCCGCAGTAAAAAAGGCCAGCCCGGAGCCGGGCTGGCCCTTCCATTCGCGATGCGCTTGCGAATGTCCACGATGGGCGCGATCCAAAACATCGGGACGGCCGCAAGTCAAACCGAGCTACTTCTCCCGTCAGCGCTCCTCACCGTCCATCCACACGCTCGTCCCCCGCTCTCCGGCCCATCCGGTCATCCGCCGCGGATCTCCTCCCCACAGCCGATCGACCGCCCAGTCGGAAGCCTGGGGAACATCTTCGCACTCGATCTCGATTACCGGGAAAAGGGATGTCGGCTGTTCGGCAGGCAAGCCGCGCAGGAGCAGGACATCGCCGTTTTGCTCCACCTCGAGTTCCTGCCCCGTGGTCAGCAGCTTCGCCCGTTTTACCTCGGTCGCCAGGCCGGCTAGGCGCAGTTCGGGACGGCGGTCCCAGTAGCGGATGACCAGGTACAGCTTGTTCCCCTTGACGACTTGATACCCCCGGGTGATCATCTCGCACACGTCTCCCCCCTCCGAACCGTAGATCACTTCCCCGTGCGTCTCCATCCAGCGGCCGATTTCCTCCGTCTGCGCTCCGAACTCCGCGGGAAGACGGCCGTCCCCGTCCGGACCGACGTTGAGCAGCAGATTGCCGCCCATGCTCGCCGCCTGCACCAGCATGTCGAGCAGCTGCTCGGCCGGCCGCCAGCGCTCGCCGATTGTGTAACCCCACAGCCGCCAGGTGGAGACCTGGCAGGACTCCCACAGCCGTCCGGGATCGGCCGCGATGCGGTGCTCCGGCGTGCCGAAGTCTCCCAGCTCCGAAGTCCCCGGCCCGGCCCCCCCGTCCACGTGTTCTCCGGGTGGTGCGGGGATCGAACCCAGGCGGTTGTTGATCAACAGGTCCGGCTGCAGCGCGCGCATCTTCTCCACCAGCTCCGGGCCTCCCCACTCCACCGCGTTCTGCGGCCAGGCTCCGTCGAACCACATCACGTCGATCTTGCCGTAGTCGGTGAGCAGCTCTTCCACCTGATTGTGCACGTAGGTGCGGAATTTCTCCCATCCTTCGGGATCGTTTTCTGGGCCCTCCCAGTAGGCCGGGATGCGCCAGTCGGCGAGGGAGTAGTACAGCCCCACGCGCAGACCGGCGGCGCGGAAGGCGTCGGCGAATTCGCGCACGAAATCCCTTTTGGGCGCCTGCTGGCCGACCGAATAGTCGGTGTATTTGGAATCCCACAGGCAGAAACCGTCGTGGTGGCGGGTGGTGAGCACCGCGTATTTCATCCCCGCCCGCTTTGCCGTGTGCGCCCAGGCCGCAGCGTCGTACTGCTGCGGATTCCAGCGACAGGCCGCCTCTCCGTACTCCTTCTGGTCCAGGTGCTCGCGGAAGAGGACCTGCTCCCCCCGGCCGTACGCGGCGTACGCCCCCCAGTGGATGAACATGCCAAAGCGGCTCTCGGGAAACCAGCGCCATTTTTCCGGCACGCTGTCGATGTTCATGCGATTCTTCATCTCTCTCTTCCTCTGCTCAGATAGTGCGCTTCTGGCGATCGTTCTACCTAATCAACAAAAGCTTTCTGGATGCGACAAATCCACCCGCCCGCAGCCGATACAGATAGGCACCCGTGGCCACCTGAGCGCCGCGGTCGTCCCGTCCGTCCCAGGCGGCGACGTGACTTCCGGAACCCCGCCTTTCATCGACCAGAGTGCGCACTTTGCGGCCGAGAAGGTCGAAGATCTCCAGTTCGACCCATCCCTCTTGCCCCAGCTCATAGGATACGACCGTGGACGGATTGAACGGGTTCGGTGCGTTCTGATGGAGGACGAAACTGTTGGGACGAGCGGCGCGTTCCTCTATTGCCGTCGGGATTGGTGGTTCGAGTCCCTCCAGCGCCCAGACATCGTTGAACAGGCCGACCGGCGCTGCCCCGCCGAAGACGATCAGACGGCGCTCCGCTTCGACGTAGATCATCACCGCTCCGTCGCGCGCGGCGGGAGGCATTCCCTCGGCCTCCAGCAGTTCCCAGCTTCGCTCCTCCAGATCGAGGGACCAGACCTCGTTCACCTTGTCGTCGCTTCCCCTGTTGCCACCGAAGATCAGCAGGCGATGATCGCGTGTGTCGTAGGCGCTGGAAGCGAAGAAACGCCCGGGCGGACTCACTTCCGGCGTCAACTCACTCCAGAGATCACGGCTCAGATCCAGAGCCCAGATATCATTCAGGGCGCTGCTCCCTCTCTGCCCTCCGTACACGAGCATCCGATGGTCGCGGCTGTCGTAGCTGGCCGTGTGCAAACAGCGTTTCCCCGGGTTGCCCTCCTGGGGAGAGATGTCCGTCCACGCCACACTGTCCAGATCGAAGCGCCAGCTGTCCTCGAACCGTCCCTCGTCGGTGAAACCGGCGAACGTCACCAGTTCCCCCGCGACCGGATCGAAGACCGCGGCCGTGCCGTAGCGTATATTGGGCGCCGTCCCCGAAGGTTCGTAAGCGAACCAGGCAGGGCTCACCAAAGAGAACGCCCAGACGTCGTTCTGGAGGATGTTCCCATCTCGACCGGACCAGACGATTACGCGGTGATGGGCGGCATCGTAGACTGCATTGTGGGTAGACCGGGGGACGGGTGCCTCTCCTCCGGACGGCGTCAGTTCGGTCCACACATTGTTCTCCAGGTCGAACGCCCAGACGTCGTTCAGTTCACGGCCCGACGTCCGTCCGCCGATGACGATCAGTCTGTGTCCGACCGGGTCGTACACTCCTGCGGCCCGCATGCGGACGGGTGGGGTAGGTCCCTCAGACGGCGTCAATTCGGTCCAGTTCAGCCCGTACGCCCCTCCGCAGAACAGAAAAATCAGCGCGATTATCGGCATTTTAACACCTCCATTGTAAATGCGATCTATCCGTGCTGATTAGATGAGCTTTTTCCGCTCTTGGTTTCTATTATCCTACAGAAAGAACCGCACGATCATGCGCAGGGCCAGGCCGGTCACCACGACTTTGAAGAGCTTGCGGAAGAGTTCTTCGGGGAGATGGGGGCGCAGCCGGGTGCCCGCGTATGAGCCGGCCGTGACGCTGACGATCATGCCGGCAATCAGGTAGAGGTAGGGAGAGAAGGCGAAACCGAGGAAGCCGAAGGTCAGGATTTTCAGCAGGTGGACCACCGTCATCAGCGAGCCGTGGGTGACCACCATCCGATCGCGCGGCAGCCCCTCGCGCAGCAGGAACGGCGTGGTCAGGGGTCCGGCCGCCCCCACGAAGAGGGAGATAAAGGTCTGAATCGCCCCCAGGGAAGCGAATCGGCCGGGCAGTCGGAAGGCGCGCTTCAGTCCCGGTAGCCAGACGGTGATCAGGACGAAACAGCCGATGATCAGAGGCAGATAGTTGGAAGGGAGGGCGACCACGAAGCGGGAGCCGATGGCCGCGCCGACGACGGCGCCGACGGCGAACGGTGCGCAGATCCGCCACTCCACGTGCCGCAGTCCGAACGACACGCGACTCGCGTTGCTGGCCAGCTGCACCACTCCGTGCACCGGCACCACGGCAGCCGCCGGCAGCAGGCCGGGCATGACCGAGATGAGCAGAATTCCCCCTCCCAGGCCGATGACGGCGGTCAGCGTCGAACTGCAAAAGGAGACGGCGATCAGGAAGAGGGCGTCCACAGCGTCAGCGAATCCGCAACTTCACCGGTGTCCGCTGCACCGGCGTTTCCGCTGCCGTCCGGAAATGTCCCTCTGTCCCGATCGCCGTCTCGAACATCTCCTGTTTCAACAGATCTCGAGCACGTCCGCCGCGTACCCGAACAGAGCCGGGGCTCCGCCGGTGTGCAGGAAGAGGACCGGTTTGTCGGCCGGCAGCTTCCCTTCGCGAATGTGCTGGAAAAGCGCGCCCATCGTCTTCCCCGTGTACACTGGATCGATCAGAATTCCTTCAGCTCGGGCGATGGTGCGGACCGCGTCCAGACCGGCGGCTGTCGGCATGCCGTAGGATTCTCCGACGAAAGAATCGTCGTTGTCGAAGTCGCCCGGGCTCAGCTCGATATCCAGCCCCAGGCGGCGCGCCCCCTGGTTGGCGAGCCGGGCCATCTCGTCAAACCGCTCTTCCCAGCCTCCGAACGGGCTGAAGCCGCGCACGTGGATCGGGCTCTCCACCCACTTCAGGCCCAGGACGAGACCGGCCTGCGTAGTGTCCAGCGCCGCCACGTACAGATACTCGGGATCGAGTCCCTGCTCTTCGCACTGGCGCGCCAGCTCCACTCCCGCTTCGGCGTAGGCCAGGGCGTCCAGATCGACGGTGTCGTCCTGGCGCGGATGGTACACCTTTTTACCCAGCTTTTTCTGTTCCTCGATCTTGGCGGCGATCGCCTGGCGCTGGGAAGGATGATCGAATTCCCGGATGACGCTGACGTGCGCTCCGCACAGCCGCTGCAGCAAGTTGTTCCCCTGCGATTCCTCCAGGTCGATCGGCCGCACCGGTCGCAGGACCAGGTGGAGCTCCAGACCGAGTTTGGCGCACGCCGCCGCCATCTGCCGGCAGTAGTTCGACTGCACCGCAGCGCCGCAGACGATCGTATCCGCCCCCGCCTCCAGCGCGTCGGCCAGGGAGAATTCGAGCATGCGCGTCTTGTTGCCGCCAAAGGCCAGACCGGTCAGATCGTCCCGCTTGATGTAGAGCGGCGGTCCTCCCAGCTGCTCGCTCAGGCGCGCCATCGGCTCCAGCGGCGTCGGCTTCAGCGAGGACAGCTGCACGCGCGGCAGTTTGGCCAGCGCCGCATCGAACTGCTGCGCTCTTTCTTCGTTCATCTATTGTCTCCTCGTAAAATGCCGTCCGCGAATCTATCCGGTCCGGCACACCCTCTTGGAACAGCAGTTCAGCTACCCTTGGTCCAGCCCTTCGCCTTGATCTTCGACAGCGGATTTTGCCGGTGGCACTCCTCCATTACGGCGACCTGCACGCGCACCTGCTCCGGCGTGATGGTAAGTGGCGCGCCCTCGCGCAGCACCTTGTACATATAGTCGTAAAAACACTTCGACATGTATCCGAAGCTGTTTTTCTGCTGCTTGTTGGGCCCCCAGCTTTTCTCGATGTACTGCATATCGTCCCGGCAGTAGCTCGGGCCGGGTAACGGTTCGCGGATCAGCTTCCGCGCCGACGCTTTCTTCGGATCGAAATATTTCCACTCCAGTGCAGCCGGACCGCCGGTCAGACCGCCCTGCGTGCCGTAGACCGAAAACATCGGCCGCGGGTACATTGCGCACGAGCTGATCTCCACGTCGATATCCGGCTTGCCCGGCGTGCGCATGAGGATCTTTACGTGGTCGTTCGCATCCCCGAAGGTGTTGGCCCGATCCATCGTGCAGACGATCTCCTTCGGTTTTTTGAAGTCCAGCAGCCGCATCGCCTGATCCATCGGATGCGGTCCGGTGTTGAGCAGATTGCCTCCCCTGAATTCCTGCAGCGTCTGCCAGTCCCAGCGCCGGGAAAAACCGCTGTACGAGATGTTGATCTGCACGATGCGGCCGAGCACACCCGAATCGATCACCTGCAGGATCTTCTGGAAGTGGGGTGCGTTGCGCGACTGTTGGAAGGGGGCCAGGATCTTTCCCGCCTTGCGCGCCGCCCGGATCATCCGGCTCGCCTCCGCCGCACTCCAGGCCAAAGGTTTCTCGCAGACCACGTTGTGCCCGGTCTTCAGGGCGTCGATCGATGCCTGAGGGTGCAGATAGCTGGGCAGTGAGTTGACCACCAGCTCGATATCGTCCCGCGCCAGCATCTCCTTGTAGTCGGCGTACGCGTCGCACTTCAGCTCCTGCTCCGCCCGCTCCCTGCGATCCTTGAGGATGTCGGATATCGCCACCAGCTTGTATTTGCTCGGCGAGTGCTGGAACCAGTTGCAGTGGATGTCCAGGCCGCTGCGCCCCTGACCCAGAACGGCGACGCGGATCGGACTTTTCTTCTTTGCGGGCATTTCCCATTCTCCGTGAAAAGAGTGACCTGAATGACGGTCGGACGACCGGTTGTTTGTCTGCTGTTATCTAGAGGAAAGTCGCGAAGGCTGTCAAGGCGGTTCGCTCAGCGAACTGCCCGGTGGTCCCCCATTGTAATCCACAGCCCCGCTTAGTAGGTTATCTGAAGACTTATCGAACCCGCTCCGCATCCATCGAGTAAAAAAACGAAAATGAAACACGTAATTCTGGACGACCTGAAACCAGAGATGGACGGCACGCCCATCTTCGCCGATCTGGAGTTTGCCACCCCCTGGTCCCGCTTCGCCTTCACCGTCCTTCCTGCGAGCGGCACTTTTACCGCACGCGGAGAGGATATCCCCTGCGAGCAGGGGTATCTGGTCCTGGGCGGTCCGGCCGAACTCCGCGCCGGCAGTCCCGCCTCCCCTCCCGTTTTCACCGCCCGCCACGACGGTGCGCAGGGCGTCTTCCTCGGTCCCGTCGGCTGCGATCACGAGGTGACCAACCTGGGGGAGAGATCCGTCCGCCTGGTGCACGTGCGTGTAGATTTGGAGCAGATACCCGCCGACTCTTGCACCATCGCCGGGGAGATCGACCTCGATCTCCTCCAGTGGCGCGACAGTATCCACGGCGGCACCGGCCGCATCGCCACTCGCCACATCTGGGGGTCGGATCAGTTCGCCAGCAGCTGGACCTTTATGGACCACGCCGTTCTCGGCCCGGAGAGTTCGCTCGGTTACCACTACCACGATGCCCTCGAAGAGTGCTTCTTGATCCTCGCGGGCAGCGGCTACATGACCATCGCCGACAGAACCTTCGTCGTCGCCCCCGGCTCGGTCACTTTCCAGGAAATCCAGGAGGGACACGGCATCTACAATCCCGGCCCCGAAAACCTGGAGTTCCTGCGCATCGCCGTGGCCCAGCCCGGAGAGGAATACACCACCATCGACCTGCACGACGATCTGTCCGGCAGGCGGCCCGCAGAAGGGGGTTGAAATGGACACCGACTCCGGCAAACGCATGGCCGATGCTGCGGCCGCCTTTCTCGACAGCCTTGCGGAAGAGCAGCGCGGCAAGGCGCGCCTCGACTTCGCCGATGCCTCGGAGCGCGAGAACTGGCACTATGTGCCGCGCGAACGGGCCGGTTTGCCGCTCAAGGAGATGGATGATGAACAGAGAAAACGCGCCCTCGCCCTGGTCGCCAATGGTCTGAGCGACTCCGGCTATCAGAAGGCGACGATCATTATGAGCCTCGAAGAGGTGCTCGCCGAAATCGAAGGCCCGGGTCGCAGCTTCGTTCGCGACCCCGATCTCTACTATCTCAGCCTTTTCGGCAGTCCCGGTGACGACGAACCCTGGGGCTGGCGGTTCGAAGGCCACCACATCTCCCTCAACTTCACCCTGGTAGACGGCTGCGCGATCGGTCTGACGCCCGGATTCTTCGGCGCCAATCCCGCCCGCGTCCTCCACGGTGCCCAGGAGGGGCTGCGCGCCCTGAAAGAAGAGGAGGATGTGGCCAGGGAGCTGCTACACGGGCTGGACGGCGAGCAGCGAAAAGCGGCTATCGTCGCAGCTGAGGCCCCGCCCGACATCCTCACCGGCCCCGCCCCTCACCTGTCCGCTCCGCTCTCCCCCGCAGGTCTGCCGGGTGCCGAGATGGATGCAGGGCAGAGGGCGTTGCTGCGCGCGCTCATCGGTGTGTACGCCGGTCGCTTTCCCCGAGATGCGAACTCGGCGGCGACCGGTGCACTCGAAGGAATCGACTGGAACCGGATTCACTTCGCCTGGATGGGATCGGCAGAACGGGGCGGCCCCCACTACTACCGCGTCCAGTCCCCCGTTTTCCTCGCCGAGTACGACAACACCCAGAACGACGCCAATCACATCCACGCCGTCTGGCGGGATGTGAGAAACGACTTCGGCGCAGATCTGTTGAGGCGGCACTACCTGAGGGATCACTCCTGAAACGGGGAGTTTGTCGGGAGATTTGGAGTCTTAAAATGCCTGGCGGAATGATCGGTGTTTTCTCGGGCGAGAACAGAGCATTCTGTCGGATTCCGCTAAAATTGCGGACGATCGCACAGAAAGGACCCAAATCCGCGAATCCCCCCAAACGAACTCCTGGAATCCGGAGGGTTTCTCAGGGCCTCTCCCCCCGCCTCACTCTTCCCTCGATCTCGTCCAGCAGCCACTCCAGCTCGGCCAGCGTATCGATGACGTAGTGCGCCCCCGCCTGCAGCATTCGCAGTCTGGCCCGCTGCTTTCGCGCCTCCACCTGCTCCGGGTTCCCCAGCCGAATCTGCTCCAGCGACATCCCCATCTCATTACTAGACAGCAGCACTCCCACGCTCCACATCGCCGCGTTCAGCCCCTCCTCGATGTCGGAAACCGTATCCCCGATCTTGACGCACGCCTCCATCGGGTACACCCCCAATTGCATCGCGTTCTGGAGCGCCATCCAGGGTGCCGGTCGGCCTGCCGGCACGTCCGTGGCGCAGAACATGCTGTCCGGCTCGTACCCGCGCCGCCGCGCTTCGACGGTGAGAATATCCATCATTTCGTTGTTGTACCCGGTGGTGCTGCCGATTTTCAGTTTCCGCCTGCGCAGCCCCGCCTGCGCCACCAGCAGTTCCGGCACCAGGTCGGCGTGCTGGGAAATGATCTCCAACTGCCGGGGCACGAACTGCTGGAACATATCCTCCACATCCTCCTCGGTGCAGGGGTGCCCGTGTTGCTCCTTCCACGCCTGCGCCACCCGGTCCATCTGCGAGACGATGCGAATGTGGTCGCGTTTGTGCATCCCCATCGGGCCGCGCGCCTCGTCCATGTTGATCTCCACTCCTTTATCCTTGAAGACCTCCACGAATACACCCGCCGGCGCAAAACAGCCGTAGTCCACGGTTGTTCCGGCCCAATCAAAGATGACCGCCTGCAGCGGACCCCGATAAGACCTGCTGAATGCAAAATCCATCGTTCTGCTCCTCGTAATATTTGCTTTTCGTCGACTCTATAAACTTAGGGAGAATTTCTTCCGCGCGGAAATCGGCTCCATCCGGCGTTCGTCCGGATTACCCCAGCCGTTGCCAATAACTCCCCTCTGACTCAAATTATATATCCGCATTGAAGACCCCAATTCTACTCCAATCTCACGGAACGGTACATGCTGACGGCATCTGCTCCCCGCAGTCTGCGGGCCGCGTTCTATCAACAACTGCACTGCGCCTACCGGCTGCACCAGTTCGACAACTGGATGGTCTGGGCGGGCAACCATTCGATACAGATCGACGGCATCCACTACGAAGCCAAACTGGCGCGCGCCTATGTCGGCCCGAGTCGATCGGCCGCCCGTGCCAGAGTGCGCGCCGAACTTTTCATTGCCGATGTCGACCCCGCGCTGGTCCGCAGCGGCGATGTGGACGCCCGCCTCTGGACCGACGTCAATGCCCGCGGTTTTGTCGATGTCGATGGTATCTACCACGATGACCCCGGGCAGTATCTGCCCATGCACCTGGTCTGCGACCCTGGCGGCCAGCCCGAGCTCGCCGACAACAACCTGATCTTCGAATCGGATGAATTCTCCATCGACACGACCGGCGTTTTTAGCTACACAGTCGAATTTTCCGCCGACAATCACGTGGAATCCGGACGCAAAGAGTGGATCAGCCTCAACGACATGGCCGACAACAAAAACGGAATCATCGTCGTCAGCCCGGAGTGGGTGCGCGACTGTCCCGTCGTCGCCGAAATCTGCGCGCGCAAGGTGGGTGCCAGCGTCGTAAACGGCAGCTTCCGCAGCGGCAGACTGCGGGATGTCACCGCCATGCTGGAGCAAATTCCCGCCGATGTCATCTACCTGCTCCCGTTCTTCAGGCCGGGTTTTCTCGATCTGCACACCGGTGAGGATGTGCGCAAGGGACGTTTGGGCAGTGTCTACGCCGTCCGGGATTTCTACCAGATCGACCCGGATCTGATCAGCCCGCCCGAGGAGACCGATCTGGCCGAATTGGCGCGCCAGCAGTTGCTCGACGAAGCCGATCTCGAAGCGGGCGGTCTCGAATGTATTGCGGATCTGGTTCGTCTCTCGACCACCGAACTCTCCCGCCGGATCGGCCGGGAGCGACTGCTCCAGTTGATCGGCAGAGCGGAGCTGCGGCAGCTGACTCGCAGGGCGCACGAACTGGGGAAAAAGGTGATCTTCGATCTGGTGCTCATGCAGACCAGCCGCGACAACCCGCTCATACAGGAGCACCCCGAGTGGTACGTGCGCGACGAAAACGGCGTGCCCAGAATCCACCAGATCGCCTGGCTCGTCTACTCGGATGTGGCGCTGTTCGATCTGGTCTTCAACTGGTCACTGCAGGACTACCTGCTGCGCATTGCCCCCTATTGGATCGAGACTTGCGATCTGGATGGCGTGCGCATCGACGCCAGCCAGACCATCGACCGCCCCTTTCTCAAGAAGCTCAAGAACCGCATCGACACTGTGCGACCCGATGGACTGGTCCTGGGAGAGACTCTCTGTCCGCTCGACGAAGCGCTCGATATCCCCGTCGATCTGATCTACGCCCTGCTGGTCGACTTCCACCGCGATGTGGAGCACGCCCGTCCCCTGGTCGACTTCCTCGAGCAGATGCACGCCAGCTTCGCCCCGGGCACCGTGGCCATGGCCTATTTCGAGAACCACGATAGCCCGCGCGCCACCCGGATCTGGCGCGACAGATACGCCGACCTCCTGGCCGCGGACAAAACCGTCCGCACCTGGTGGGAAGGCGCGGGGGAGGACGGACCTCTGCGCATGGCGATGCTCAAAAATCTCCAGGCCAGCCTCATCGACCTGTCGGCGGGTGCGGCCGGGGGCAGCAATCTGGCCTGTGGTCTGGAACTGGGCAGCTGGTGGGGTGAACTGGAGCGGACCGACTTCGAAAACGAAACCGTGCTCGATTTCCGTTCGATCCAACGTTCGCCGCACGCCGCGCTCGCAAAGGCGTACGAGCATCTTCTGCAGCTGGCCGGCGCATGGCCGGAACTGCGGGGCGGCCAGATCTACTACCAGCGCAACGAGTTTTCCGGCGGCGATCCCGAGGACCGAATCTTCGCCTATGTTCGCCATACAGACGCGGGCGCGCTGCTATTTCTGCACAATCTCGATCCGGCCGCGCCGCACCAGGTCACTTACACCTTCGACTTTCTGCCCTGGAAAGTGGACCGCATCCAGCCTCTCTTCGACAGCTGCGAAACCGGCATAACGCCTCCCCATCCGGCGTCGGTGGCACCGACCGAAGCATCCTTTGGTTTTTCACTGAATCCCCTGCAGAGCCAGGTATTGCGCCTCTTTCCGCACGCCTGAACCAGGGGCTGTCTCTCTTGCCTTTACTGTAATCAGTCAATACTTTGGTACGATACCTGGCCTGTGTCTGGCGATGGGGTAATCGAGCAGGTAGCGCGTTTTGTTGGCAGTTTTCGCTCCGTTGGAAAATGTGGCCTACCAATAAAAAACGACCCTTCCTTCTGGACGCCTTGTGCGCACGGCGTGTGGCCGTAACGAGAACACAATCGATAGGAGAACTGCGATGAGAATTGCGCGCCTGCTGGCAGTGGCCTGGGCGAGCTTTGCGCTGCTGGGTTGCGGCAGCGAGGATGGAACTGACGTCCCAATTCAGGTGAAGGTCGAAACCGAGGATGAAAAGACCTTCTACGCCCTGGGGATGGCCGTAGCCGGCAATACGCTGGGGCAATTCAAGGGAAAGCTCAGCGGCAGCGAGGTGGGTTTGGTCACCGAGGGCGTCGGCGACGCGCTGACAGAAGGTGTGGAGCCGAAGGTGGAGATGAACGTGTATGGTCCCAAGATCAGCGCTCTGCTGGAGCCGCGAGCGCCCAAAGAAGGGGAAGCTGCGCCACCCGCTCCGCCCACACTGAACACAGTGGACATAGAGAGCGAGGACGGCAAAACTTTCTACGCTCTGGGTATAGCGTTGACCAGCAACACGCTGAGCCCCTTCAAGGGGATGTTCACCGCCGGGGAGATCGCCCTGATCAAAAAGGGATTTGGCGACGGTCTGCTGGAAGGCCAGCCCCTGGTCGAGATGGAGGTGTACGGTCCCAAACTCAATCCCTTCCTCCAGCAGCGCGTGGTTCAGGCCGCCGAAGCTGAGAAGGCCAAGGGGAGTGCTTATCTGGAGCAGGCGGCCGCCGAAGAGGGGGCAGTCAAAACGGCATCCGGCCTGGTCTATAAGGAGCTACAGGCCGGCACCGGTGCTCAACCCGCCATGACGGATTCGGTAGAGGTCCACTACACCGGCAAGCTCATCGACGGCACCGTCTTCGACAGTTCCGTCGAGCGCGGTCAGCCGATCGTCCATCCGCTCAATGGCTTCGTGCCCGGTTGGAGCGAGGGGGTCGGTATGATGAAAGTGGGAGGCAAGGCGCAGTTGGTCATTCCACCCGGACTCGCCTACGGGGACCAGCCGTCGGGCCAAATCCCGGCCGGCTCCACGCTGGTCTTCGAAGTGGAACTCCTGGGAATCAAGTAATAAATTCACGAAACTACTACAGGGAAGAGGAGGTGGACCATGTCAGAGCCCAAGATAGGCGTCATCCACTACAACTGGCCGGGATACGACCTGGAGGGATTTGCTCAACGGGCGAGTGAAATCGGCTATAAGTACTGTGAGCTGCAGATCGGCGATATTTGGGACGGCGAATCGCAAAACGGCGAAAAGAGTGCCGAAAAGACATGCAAGCTGCTGGAGCAGTACGGCATGCAGGCCTCGGCCGTGGCCGCGGGTAACGACTTCATCCAGTCGGATCCGGATGAATTGAAAGCTCAGATCGAGCGCTATCGCTACGTCTGCCAGATCATCCCCGTCACCGGTACCGACATCGTGCGCTCCGACGGCGGCTGGAATCGCAAGGGGGACGTCCCCGAGGAGCAGTGGGACGGCATGATAGTCGAATCGTTCAAGCGCTGCGCCGACTATCTCGAGGAGTTCGATGTGCGCGTCGCTCTCGATAACCACGGGCGTTCGACCAATGACGGCGACTGGCAACTGAGCCTGATCGAGCGGGTCGGTTCCGATCGCCTGGGCGTCAACTTCGACTCCATGAACTACCGCTGGTACGGCCATTCCGTGGAGAAGATCGACCACTTCATCGACATTCTCGCCCCGCACGTCTTCCATACCCACATGAAGGACGGCACCAACGATCAGCCGTACGGCGGCAACTACAAGGGAGCCGCTCTGGGAGAGGGAGAGATCCACCTCGATTACATCGTCGAACGGCTCAAGTCGATCGGCTACGACGGCGCCTGGACCGCCGAATACGAAGGTCCGGAGCCGGAGGGTGGCATCGGCTACGAGAAATGCTACAAATGGCTTAGAAGCCATCTTTAAATTTCCGGTGAGCCGGAGTTTTAAAAGGGCTTCTTAAGGAGAATATCTGAATTTCAGCTGTCGATATAAATGCAAAAGGGCCCGGCGATTTTTATCGCCGGGCCCTTTTGCATTTTCTCCTACCTGAACGGTCCTAATCCACCTTGCGCATCTCCGTCCGCTGGCGCCGCGCCTGCTGCTCCTCCTTCATCTCACCGATTTCCTTTTTGAGGCGCGAAAGCTTCTTGGCCAGCTTGGTCTTTTTGGTGGTCAGAACAGCCTTGTTCTTCTCGCCAATCTTCTTCTGGCTCTGGACCATTTTGAGGCGCCCCATTGCTCCCTGCTGGACCTGGGCCACCTGACTGATCTGAGTTTTCATACGCGTGATCAGCTGCGCCATCATGATCTTGGCACCTACGGCCGCGAACATCAGCCCCAGGGCTGCGACCATGGCAACAGCCTCAAAAGTGCCCATGTGCTACTCCTTTACCTCTCCGAACTTTGACGCCGCCGTTCGTCTATTCCACATCTGAATAATCCAAAAAATATATACCTGCTAAGAATTTAGCAAATTTTCCCCTCTTTTCCAAACAGTTCGTTCAGCGCTCGTCGCGCCTGAGACGCAGTGCGGAAACGGATTCCCTTCATTCCCAGCGCCCTGGCCTGCGCAACGCAGGCCGGATTGTCGTCCACCAGCACCGCCTCCTCTGCCGCGCAGCCGATCTGTTCCAGAACGTGCTGGAAGGCAGCCGGATCCGGTTTGAGCAGACCGATTTCGTGAGAGAGGAAAATCTGTCCGAATAGCGCCAGCGAGGGGCAGACGCGGCGGATGCCCCGCCACAGCAGCGGGTTGTTGTTGGAGAGGGCGCACAGCGGAAAGACAGAGGCGAGCCGGGCCAGCAGTGCGGCCACGCCGTCGATTTCGTGCAGGATGAGATGCTCGTAGGCCAGGGCCAGTTCGTCCGGGTCCGCCGTTGGGCACAGGTCTCGTCGCATGCTCTCCAAAAACTGCCCGGTGGTCGCCGCCCCCTTTTCGTAGGCGTAGTAGACCGGATTTCCCCGGAACCACTCATCTACCCCCTCTGCATTGTAGCAGCTGCACAGACCGGGCAGATGCAGCAACGCCCCCACCCCGGCGGTGCGCACCACCGTGTCGCACAGATCGAAGATCAGGACTTTTATCACTCCCGGACAGCGATCCTTTCCATCCCCTCGGATTCTAAATCTCTTGAACGTCCTACGCGGAAACCGATACCGGCAGTAAATCTCCGCTAACGCAGATTCTCGATCTCCTCCAACTTCTTATCCGGGCGCTGAGCGCCATTTGCGGGGACCGATACCGACAGAAAATCTCTACTAACGCAGGTTCTCGATTTCTTCCAATTTTTTATCCAGGCGCTTTGGCGAGATCGGATGGTCGGTACCCAACTCCTGGGCGAAGACCGACACCCGGTATTCCTCCACCATCCAGCGCAGTGCCTGGATCTGCTTCCAGCGCGGTGAAAAGGGAAGCAGGGCCTCGGCGAGCAGCGATTCGAGCTTCCCCTGGTAGATCTTCACCTGCTCGGTCATCTGCTCATCTTTGCCCGGATTCAGGCGGTAGCGTTCTGCCCGACGCAACACCGCCTGCAGGTAGCGGCAGAGGTGGTGAAGCTGGAGAAAGGGGGTTTGCCGCAAAAAATCACCCGGCATCAGGCGCTCCAGATCCACCGGCATACCCGGGTAGGGCTGTGGGTGGACGAGGATCTCGTGGCGCAGCTTGAGCAGCTTACCGAGCAGGTCGACGAAGCGCGGCTCAATCCTCCTCAGCTCCTCCCGCGCCCTCTCCGCGATTCTCTGGAAGCCGTTCTCTTCGAGAGGATGGAGTTCGTCGCGCAGGAAGAGATGTTCCTCGAGGTGGGCAAAGGCCGCCTCGCGCAGTTCCGCGGTTTTACCCATCGAACTGTACAATACCTTGAATTGATCCACCTCCTGCAACTGCCGTCTGAGCCAGGCCACCTGCTCATCCAGAACGAGCTCGCAGAGCCGGATCAGCCCTCCGCGGCTGGCCAGCCGTGCCTCTTCTCCACTTTTGAACAGCTTCAGATCGACGCTATCCTCGCAGGCGACCAACCCCGGGTAGCCGTAGAGCGGCACCCCGGACAGCTGCGCCACTTCGATCCGTTCGGGCAGGTCGCCGCAGCTCCAATTTTCGAGTCCTTCCAACTCGTGCTTGTGCACCGCCTTCTTCCACGCCTCCAGCTCTCCGGGCGTATCGTGTCGCTCCATCGAGCCGACCAGTTCCTCCACATCTCGCCCGGTGGCGATCGTGCTGCGGTCTGTCCCCTGCACTTCGACGCGCATGCGCAGATGATCGGGCAGTGTCTCCAGCTTCCAGTCCGAACGGCGTATATCGACCCGATAGGACTGGCGAACAAAGGCCTGCAGCGACTCCAAAAAGCTCGGGTGCGTCGGCTTCAGTTCGGCGGCGATCGCCCGCGCCTTTTCCGGGATCGGCACCAGCTGCTTGCGCAGCGACTTGGGCAGCGAGCGCAGCAGGCAGGTGACTTTCTCCTCCAGCAGTCCCGGCACCAGCCACTCCAGCACTTCCGGCTCGATGGCGTGCACCAGCTTGTACGGCATGCGCACCGTCACCCCGTCCTCTTCCTGGCCGGGCCGATACGCATAGGAAAGGGGCAGTTCCTCGCCGTCGAGGTCGAGCGCGTCCGGGAAAGCCTGGTCGTCGAAGCCGCTCTCCTCCTCTCCCAGCAGATCTTTTTCCTCCATGAACAGGAAGCGGGGCTCCGCCTGCCGCCGTTCGCGCACCAGGCGGTTGAGATCGTGGACCGAGGAGATGTCGTCCAGCCGCTGGCGATAGAAGTCCGCCACCCGCTCCTCCAGGTCCGGGCCGGTGTATCGACTGATTCGCGTCTGCCAGGTCTCCAGCTTCTGGTACAGCCGCACGTTGTGCTCCAGAAAGGGATGCGGCGTGCGGATTTCACCGGGCATCAGCGCCTCGCGGATGAAGATCTCCGTCGCCTCCCGCGCGTTGATGCGATTGTACGGCACCCGGCGGGTGAGCACCTGCAGCCCGTACAGGGTCAGCGTCTCCTGGACCAGCACTCTGCCCGAGCGGAGATTCCAGTACGGCTCCTTGTACGAGGAGTTGCAGAGATGGGCACCGATCTCGCTCAGCCAGGCTGGATCGATGCGGGCGACGGTGCGGGCGAAGAGACGCGAGGTCTCCACCATTTCGGCGGCCACGACCCACGTTTGGCTCTCCCCTCCCCCCTTCCCCTTCTTCTCCTCCCCCTGGCCGTTCCGCTTCGAGCGCGGCTCCTTCCGTTGAAATAGGCCCGATCCGGGAAAGATCATCACCTCGCGCGCCCTGGCCGCCTGATAGATATTGTGCTCCTTCTGGAGGGCGATATTGCTCAGCAGGCCGCTGAGTATCGAGCGGTGGATGGCGTCGTAGTCGGGCGGCCGCTCTTCGAAGCGGAAACCGCCGATCTCGCGCAGGGCCTGGGAGAGTTGGGAGTGAATGTCGCGCCACTCGCGCATGCGGATGTAAGAGAGGAAGTGGCTCTTGCAAAACTTGCGCATCTTGCTCTGGGTGCGCAGCTCGTCCAGTTTGTTGTGATACGCGTTCCAGATGTTGAGCAGGGTGAGAAAATCCGACTTCTGATCGACGAACTGCTTGTGCATCTGGTCCGCCTGCTGCTGCTGCTCCAGGGGGCGTTCTCGCGGATCCTGGATGCTGATCGCCGCGGCGATGACCAGCACCTCCTGCAGCGACTCTTCCTCCTGGGCCTGGAGGATCATGCGCGCGTCGGTCGGGTCGATCGGCAGCCGCGCCATATCCCGCCCCAGACGGGTCAGGCGCCGCTTTTCATCCAGGGCTCCCAGCTCCTGCAGCAGTTGATAACCGCCGCGGATCGCCTGGTCGGTAGGCCGGTCGATAAAGGGAAAAGTCTCGATCTGTCCCAGCCGCTGAGAGCTCATGTGCAGAATGACGTCGGCCAGATCCGCCCGCTGAATTTCCGGCTGGGTGTACTGCGGTCGGGCGAGGTAGTCCTCCTCGCTGTACAGACGAATGCAGACCCCGTTGGCCACGCGGCCACAGCGTCCCTTGCGCTGGTCGGCGCTGCTCTGCGAGATCGGTTCTATCGGCAGCCGCCGGGTGCGGGTGCGCGGATTGAACCGGCTGAGACGCGCCAGGCCGGTATCGACCACGTAGCGGATTCCCGGAATCGTCAGCGAGGTCTCGGCGATATTGGTGGCCACCACGATCCGCCGCCGCCCCGAGCGCCCGAAGACCCGCTGCTGCTCGGCGGCGGTCAGCCGCCCGAACAGGGGCAGCACCTCCGTCCCCCGGTAACGCCGCCCTTCCAGCAGTTCGCGCGCCTCGTGGATATCCCCCTCGGTCGGCATGAAGAGGAGTATATCCCCGCCGCGCGGCGATTCGGCCACGATTTCGTCCACCGCCTGGGCCGCCGCTTCGATATAGGTGTAGTCGCCGCTCTCTTCGAGCAGGTCGTCGAGCGCCCAGTGGCGCACCTCGACCGGGTACACGCGCCCCGATACCTCGATCACCGGCGCATCGTCGAACGCCTTTGAAAACGCCTCCGTATCGATCGTTGCCGAGGTGATGATGATCTTCAGATCCGGCCGTTTCCGGCGCAACAGCTTGAGGTGGCCCAGCAAAAAATCGATGTTCAGACTGCGCTCGTGCGCCTCGTCGACGATGATCGTATCGTATTCGAACAGCTGCCGGTCTCCCTGAATCTCCGACAACAGCATGCCGTCGGTGACCAGCTTGATGTAGGTCCTGTCCGAGGTCTCGTCGGTGAAGCGGATCTTGCAGCCGACCTCCCGCCCCCAGTTTACTCCGAGTTCCTCGGCTATTCGCCGCGATATCGACAGTGCCGCCACCCGGCGCGGCTGGGTGCAGGCGATCTTGGCGCCCACGCCGCGACCCGCCTCCAGGCAGATTTTCGGCAGCTGGGTCGTCTTCCCCGAGCCGGTCTCACCGGCGACGATGACCACGGGATGCTTCTCGATCGCCCTGCGGATCTCCTCCTTGCGGACGGATATCGGCAGTTCTTCGGGATAGGTGAGTTTCGGCAGGTGACGACTCCGCTGGTCGCGCAGCCGGACCGACTGTTTGGCCTGTCGGTGTAGCCGCTCCAGCTCCTTTGCGCTCTGCTGCCGGGAGCGCTGCCAGCTGCGCAGCCGCCCTTCGATTCGCCTGCTGTCCCGCAGCATACAGCGCGGCAGCAGTTTTCTGAGAGCGGCGACAGAATTCGGTTTTTCAGCTGTTTCAGACAAAATATGCGGGGGTTGTTGGGGGTTGTGGCGGAAATGGAGTACTATTAAAACTAAACACCATTCAGATGTTTTACAATGTCAAGGAGATACTGCCGTCATGGGCAAAATCGTCGCCGTCGGCGGCGGAGACCTCCGCCAGCTCGAAACCCTGCCGATCGATCGGGAAATCATCCGTCTGACCGCTCGCAAGCGCCCCAACGCCCTCTTCATCCCCACTGCCAGCAGCGACTCGCGCGAGTACTGGGAATTTTTTCGCCGCGCCTACGAAGGGGAACTCCGCTGCCATGCCGATGTCCTCTATCTCCTCGGCGAGCGCCCCGATCCAAAGGAGGTCGCCCGCAAGATCCGCGCCGCCGATCTGATCTACGTGGGCGGCGGCAACACTCTGAAGATGATGCGTCGCTGGCGCCTTTTGGGCGTCGACCATCTGCTCCTCCAGGCATACCGTCGGGGCACAGTGCTCTCCGGCCTCAGCGCCGGCTGCCTCTGCTGGTTCGCCTGGGGACACAGCGACTCCATGGGTTTCTACCATCCCGACGACTGGGACTACGTCCGCGTGCGCGGTCTCGGTCTGATCCCCGCCCTGGGCTGCCCCCACTACGACGGCGAGAAGAGGGACCAGAGTTTTGAGAAGATGGTCAAGCGAAACGGGGATCTAGGCATTGCTCTGGACAACAACGCGGCTCTGGAAATCGTCGACGACCGCTACCGCATCATCACTTCTTCCCCCGCCGCCGGTGCCTATCAGGTATCGAGAAACCGCGGCCAGATAATTACCGAAGAAATTCCACGCCAGCGGAAGTTTACCCCCTTGGGCGAGTTGTTTCAGTGATCAGTTTCTTCTGAATTGACGTCGCGCCGTTGGTATGTTAAATTGGGAGGTATTACTTAATTGAAGAAGTAATACCTCCCACAAGGAGAGCACATGCCTCGCGTGACTAGTAAGGGCCAGGTGACCATTCCCAAAGAGATCCGCCAGTTGCTGGGTGTATCCCCTGGAGATGTGGTGGAATTCCAAGTCGCCGATGATCGGCAGGTGCTGGTGACCCGGTCCTCTTCGCCATCCTGTTTTTCCCGCTATATCGGCTATCTGAAGCATAAGAGGGGACAGGATTCCGACCAAATCGTTGCCGAGCTTAGAGGAGACTCGGCGTGATCACGGCTCTGGATACCAACATCCTCCTCGATCTGCTCATTCCCAATCCACGCTTTCTCGATGCCTCCAGAGGAGCGCTCGAACGGGCGCATGCTCAAGGACCGCTCATTCTCTGCGAGACGGTCTACGCCGAGCTCGCATCGCAGTTCACAACGAGAGAAGAAGTGGAGTCCTTTCTACGCGATACGAATATCCAGCTCGTTGCGGCCACGCCCAAAGCTCTCTACAGCGCCAGTCGCGCCTGGAACGATTTCAATGCGCGTCGAAAGAAGGAGTGGATCTGTCCTTCCTGCGGCCATCGGCAACAACCGGCAAACTGTTCCCAGTGCAGTCATCCGTTGGGCACCAGAACACATATCATCAGCGATTTTCTAATCGGCGCTCACGCCCGCGCAATGGCCGACCGCCTGCTCACTCGAGACCGGGGTTTTTACGCCACCTACTTCACCGATCTTTCCATCCTCACTCCAGCACTCCCCTGATCCGGCGCACTCCGCAGAATGTCAAATGGGCTTCTTGCCCAACTTCTCAATCCGTTTCTTATACTCAAATTTTGGCGTCTTTTTATACAATTCCAGATAAAGCCCCAAAGCCGTTTCCCCGTGCTCTTCAGCTTTAATTCTCAAATCTTCATTTGTAGTTTCTGATTGCAGTTCAAAAAGGTCATAATTCAGATCGGCTATTTCGCTGTCGTCCTCAGCACCGGCCAGCATCTCCGACAACACGGCCACCCCCTTTTCCCGATGACCCAGAGCGAAATCCGATTTCGCCACAAGCACACTACCTTTGAAAATCTGCTTTTTGTGGCCAACCTCCTCGGCCAAATGCAAACCTTCGCTGCTCAGCATCCGTGCCTCGGAAAATCCCTGAGTGAGATAGAGGGCTTCCGCTTTATCGATCAGATAGTCACAGAGATAGTTTTTAATCTCCAGTTCCCTGGCAATCGTTATGGCCCGGTCGTAATGGTCCACTGCCGTCTCGTAATCCCCTTTCTCCCGGTTGATATTCCCCAAATGCCCATAGGCAATGGAAGTGAGTTGTTTAGCGCCCAACTGTTGAGCCATCTCCAAACACTCCTCCAAACAACCCATCGCCGAGTCGTAGTCTCCTCTGTCAATGTAAATAGTCCCCATGTTTCCAATGGAGTGGCAGGCACCCGATTTATGCCCTATCTCCTGGCAGATCTTCCATTCCTCCTCAGCGCACTTCATCGCTGCTGTGTAGTCGCCTTCTGCGCGGTAGACGGGTCCCATATTGCCGATGATCGTGGAAACGAGGAGCTTGTTGCCCAGTTCCTGTGCGAGGGTTAAGCATTCTTCAAAGCACGCCATTGCCGCTGTGTTATCGTTTCTCTGGGTATGCACAATTCCCATATTGCAAATGGCTACGGAAATATTTGTTTTATCATTCAATTCCCGACAGATTTCCAAGGCCTTCTCCAAATCAACCATCGCCTCCTCATCGTCTCCCCTATGTAGATGAATGATTCCCCTATTACCAACGGCTTCAAAAATCCCTCGGACATCGTCCAATTCCTCACAGCTTCTCAGGCTTGTCTCGTAACATGCTAACGCCTCAGTGTAGTCGCCCATACGGATGTAAACAGTTCCCATGCTACTAATAACCCTGGCTATTTCCCGTTTTTGCCCCAATTCCCGGCTGATTTCCAGGGACGACTCGAGATAGCTCACCGCTTGCCCATAGTCGCTCTGCAGACGACAGAGGGTACCTAAAGCCAGGTACGCCGCAGCAATGCGACTTTTATCCGTCATTCCTTCGGCCAGGCGAAGCGCTTCTTCCTCTGCATTTTGGCATTCATCCCAACTGCCGATGATTTGCAAAACTTCGCTCTTCTTGAGCAACGTATCCACACGCTGAGCAGTGAGGAGTGAACGACGGTCTCCATCGTCGCGGTTCACTCTCAACTGCCCATCGATCATCAGCAGCAAGCCGTCGTAGTAATCGATTGCTTGTTGGCTCTGGTAGTTGTCTTTGGCAAAATCGCCCGCCTTTTCCAGGTATTCGACCGCTTTGTCGCTGCTCTCCGCCTTTTCGTAATGCCAGGCGAGGTCGCCGTAATGAGCGGAGAGATGGTCCGCAAAAAAGACTTCGATCGCTTCGGCAGTCAATTGATGCAGTTCTCGCAACCGGGCTTTGAGCTGCATTTCATAGACCGCATCCCGCAGCAAAGCATGTTTGAAGAGATACTGCAGTTCGTCAACCTCGTGCCATACCTGGCCCTGAACAGCTATCTCTACCTGATGGGCCACACTTCCCTGCAATACCTCGGACAGCAAGCGCACTTCGAACTCTTTGCCGATGACCGATGCGACTTTGACGACGTCTTTGACATCCTGGGATAAACGGTCGATCCGGGCGATGAGGATGGCGCTGATTGTTCCGGGCATCTGGGTCGCCAAAGCCGATGTCAGGTGCCAACCGTCCTCTCTCTGTTCGATATAGCCGCCTTCCATGGAGAACTGGAGCATTTGCTCCGCAAAGAACGGATTCCCCTGGGTCTTGTCGCGCAGCAGTTGGTGAAAACTATCACTGATCGGGGCGCCGACGTGGACTTCGGCATAAGCTCGTAAATCCGCATCCGCTAGATAATTCAGGTCGATATCGAGTTGCGCAACCTCCTGTTCCAGATCAAACCTCGGCTTTTGGCCGTCGTCGCTATAGCGCGAGGTCGAGAGGACCAGCATCGGGTAATCGGCCACGTTGCGCGTCAATACCTTCACCAGGGACAGCGAATCGGCATCCAAAACATGACTGTCTTCTATCTCGATTACGACCGGCTTCAGCGCACTTTCGGCTTTGAACAGGTTCTTGATCGCATAGAGGGTATTCTCATATTTACCTTTTGGATCGAGCTGTTCCCACAGAGAATCTTCCCAGAAAACACCGATTTGAGCCCCCAAGACTGAGCGCGTGCGAATGAGTTCCTCTCTGGTCTCCTCGGCAATGACATTTGCAGGATCGGAAAGCTTCTCAATCAATCTATTCAGGATTCTATTGAATCTGGCTCTATTCTCATCATCACTCTTTTGCGATGATTGTTCAAAATAGCGAGTTAAAAGGTAGTGGAAGGGATTAAAGGCTTTACGCAGAATCTCGTCGGCGGAACAGTGAAGCCAGGTAACACGATCTCCCAGTTGCTCCCGGAATTCATGAGTCAAACGAGATTTCCCGATACCCGCCTCTCCGTAAACGCAGATTACTCCAGCAAAGCTGCCGTCGAATACAGGACCGGAGAACTCATGTAGTTTTTCGAGTTCGGCCTGCCTGCCGACCATTTTATTGGTATACAGTTTACGCGCAATTTCTCTTTGAGCGGAGAGTAGCTTGTAGACTGGTATTGGTTCGGCTTTGCCTTTGAACTCAAATCTGCCCAGAAAGGCGGTTTGATAACTCTCAAGGGTGATATGCTGGATTTGTTCTGAAATCCAGACATCGCCCCATGATGCTTGCATCACAAAACGAGCCGACTGGTTCACGATATCTCCAATTGCCGTGTACTCACATCGTTCTTCACCGCCCATGATACCAGCGTAGACCAGACCATGAGTGATACCGGCTCGCCAGACGACACTGGTAGGGACGGATTGCAAGGCCAGGATGAAATCCAGGGCTCGTTCGACGTTACGCTCATGTGCTACAGGCGCACCCATCAAAATCAGGATGACTCCGCCTTTGTCACCAAAATCGACTTTGTTAAAATAGGCACGGTATTCACTGGCCAACTGCAAGGTTTTGGAGACGAATTCATTGAGAGTCGAATAGTCTCCGCGCTCGTCAAAGGAGAGAAATATGCTGCAGACGTTGCGGAATTCAGCCATTTCAGTGAGATCGATTACGTCATCCAGGACAAAATAATTCAAGACCTCTTGATCGAGCTTAGCTGGACGAAGTTTTCTGGCCGGTAAGCTCGAGCTGAATGATTGGAGCTTAAAATGGCTTCCAAGCACTTCGGCTTCCACATGATCATGAATCAGATTCATGATTCTTTGATCTGCAATCGCGTCTCCTTTTTCAGCTAGATGCTCGGATTCAGCGCAAGCATCTACTGCTTCGCCACGAAAAAAGAAAGTGTACTTATCATCCTTTCCCAGAATGCCCCAGTCGACTTGACCATAAGACAAGCCAACTTTCGCTCCCATCTCAAAATCGCCGTATTTGGTTTTGACGATCTTATTCTCTTCGAAAAAGCTGTTCACGAAAAAGGCAACCTGGACAGCATGTAAATGAGCATCCTTCCGCCGAATCGGGAACAAGGCTGTAAACGCGTCGCCGGCAAAGGTGGAAATCATGCCGCCATGCTCGTAGACATATCGCACAATCGGATTGAAAATACTATTGAGGACTGATGTCAGGACTTCAGCGCCGTCTTTTTCGTGCTGCATCAGGGTTGCGGTCAATTCCACAAAGCCGGAGATATCCACGAAACAAGAGGCCGCATTGTATGTTCCTCGAAATCTTCCTTTGTGATACTGCTGTTGAATGAAATAGGGTATCAGATTTTTCATTTGGGTCTCCCCAGTCTGAAAGACTTCAAGTCGGCCGTTTCGATCTCGAATTCGCGGGCGCGAAAGGGACGTTTTTTCTTTTCTGATCCGGTGGTTTTTCCCTCTTGCCTGTAGGATAATACAAAGGTGGTTTACTGTCCACAAAATCGAGGGATTTCTACCGTCAGCGCGAAACCGTGGCCAGCGGCCGGGAGATGATCCGTCTCACCGGTTACTTCGCCGACCTGCACTTGCTTACTTCAGCACCCCTCTGATCCGGCGCACTCCGCTGCTGGCCGATTGTTCCTTGACGACGCGAAACCGTCCCAGCAGACCGGTCCGCTCCACGTGGGGCCCGCCGCACACCTCCTTGCTGAACGTCTCTGCGTTCGGATCCCCCTCGGGTGTCCCCTCCATATTGCCGATCGCGTATACTTTGACCCGCTCGCCGTAGCGATCGGTGAACAGACCGATTGCTCCGTTCCGCCTCGCCTCCTCCGGACTCATCTCCGTCCAGTCGATCGGAAAATCTCGCCCGATCGCCCCGTTGACCAGTTCCTCCACCCGGCTCAGTTCCTCCGGCGTCACCCGGGCGGGGTGCGAAAAATCGAAGCGCAAGCGCTCGGCGTTGATGTGGCTGCCACGCTGCTCCACGTGCTCTCCCAGCACCCGGCGCAGCGCCGCGTGCAGCAGATGGGTCGCCGTGTGATAGCGGGTCGCCGTCTCCGAATGATCCGTCAGTCCCCCCGCAAACCTCCGCTCCGCCCCCTGCCGCGAGCGCTCCTGGTGTTCGTCGAAGGCCCTGCGGAATCCGATCTCGTCCACCTCCAGCCCGCGCTCCCGGGCCAGCTCGCAGGTCATCTCCAGTGGAAACCCGTATGTGGCGAACAGGTCGAACGCCTCTTCTCCGCCCAGTCTGCCGATCCCGTCGCAGCGCGATATACGGCGAGACACCAGCTGCTCGAATTGCTTCAACCCCTTCTCCAGCGTCCGTTCGAAGCGCACCTGTTCCTCTCCCAGGCGCGCGACGATCGTCTCGGCGCTCTCCCGCAGGAGGGGGTGGGCGGCAACCACTTCCTCCACCAGCGGCTTCCAGTAGTCGCCCGCAAGGCCCAGCAGACGACCGTGGCGCACCGCGCGGCGGATCAGCCGGCGCAGCACGTATCCCTGCTCCACGTTGGCCGGCAGCAGTCCTTCGGCCAGCAGATGGGCGGCCGCGCGCACGTGGTCGGCCACCACGCGGAAGGAGACCGGGTGGTTTTCGCACTCCCGACCGCTCAATTCTCCGATGCGATCAATCAGCGAAGCGAACACATCCGTCTCGAAGACCGAGTCCATCCGATTGAGCGCGGCCACTGTCCGCTCCATTCCCATGCCCATATCGACGTTCTTCTTTGCCAGCGGCTCGCAGTTGCCGTCCGCCAGCATGTTGTACTCCATGAATACGTCGTTGCACAGCTCCACGTATTTGCCGCAGCCGCAGCCCGGTCTGCAGTCTCTGCCACACGGTGGTCGGCCGGTGTTGAAGAAGATCTCCGTATCCGGCCCGCAGGGACCGCTCTGGCCGACCGGTCCCCACCAGTTCTCCTCCCGGTCCAGCGGAAAGATTCGCTCTCCCATCCGGGCGTCGATTCCGACCGTGGCAAACTGCTTTTGCCACAGCTCGATCGACTCCTCGTCCTTTGGCGCCTGCTCATCCCCCGCGAAGACCGTCACGTGCAGATGCTGCGGATCTATGCCGAGCCACTCCTCTCCGGTGAGGAATTCCCAGGTCCAGGGGATCATCTCCTCCTTGAAGTAGTCTCCCATGGACCAGCTGCCCAGCATCTCGAAAAAGGTGAGGTGCGTGGCGTCGCCCACCAGATCTATATCCTCGGTGCGAAAACAGCGCTGCACGTCCACCAGCCGCTTCCCGGCCGGGTGTGGCTCCCCCAGCAGATACGGCACCAGCGGCTGCATTCCGGCCACCGTGAAGAGCGCCGTCGGATCGTTTTCCGGCACCAGCGGTGCCGAGGAGATGAGGGCGCAGTTGCGCTGGGCGAAAAAGGCGAAGTACTTGCCGCGCAGCAAACTCGAAGTCAATGTCGATCCATTCATAATCCTTTCCTCCAGAACGAAAAAAGCCCGCCGCCGGTAATCCGGCAGCGGGCTTATGTATGGTGTTACGTGTGCTTTACTCTAAGGGCCCTCCTCCGGATCGGACTGTGCAGCGGCCGCAGCAGCGGCCAGCGCCGCAGTGGCGGCGATCGATGCAGCGGCAAACGCGGTGGAAAGGGCGGACTTCTCCGCAAGCGACCGGAAGACCGGCCGGGACATCGTGCAATCGCGATGTTGCAACAAAGGAGAAGTCATACGTTTATTCCCATTGAGTGGACGTTCTAAGTATAGCCATTTTTTCATTATCTTCAAGCCTTTTTCCATCACCCCAGCAGTCGCCAGTAGCTCCACAGATAGACGAGCGCCACAAAGCTCCACAGCATCTGCCGCCCCCAGCGGGGAAACTGCCTCAGCCCCATCGCCACCAGCGTGCACCAGCAGAGCAGGGGCATCGCCAGGTGGGCATCGTCGCGCCAGAGCAGCAGCCAGCACACGCCGGGCACCACCAGGCACAGGAGCAACAAACCGTGGCGCGGATCCCGCCGCCAGTCTCGGGCCGCCCACAGTCCCACGCACAGCAGCGCGGTCAGGAGCAGGGTGCCGACCAGCCCGAACGGCAGCGCCAGACCTGTGCTCAGGCGCACCGCCAGAGCCGCACCATCTGCCATCTGCAGTCCGCTCAATCCCCGCGACAATCGCACGCCCAGATACTCTTCCAACAGCGGATAATACCGCCACCCCAACCAGGCCACGGGCAGTAGCTGAATCAGCCACCAGGGGAGTTGGCGGACCCGATAGCGTTCCCGGTAGAGCAACACTACTGCCCACTGGACCACCACTATCCAGAAGAGCCCCGCGTGCATTCCGCAGGCGACCAGCGCGGTGACCAGCCAGCCGACCAGCCAGCGCCAGTCCCCATCCCGCCCCAGTTCCAGGAAACAGGCGAAGCAGCCCAGCGTCGCCACCAGCCCGGCCGTCCCCGGCGACAGGCGGCTGGCCAGCAGCACCATCAGCGGCGCCCCGCCCAGCAGCAGCAGCGCGCCCTGGGTGGCGTGGCTGCCTCCCAGACCGCGCACCACTCGCTGCGCCAGCGGCAGGGCGGCCAGACCGCACAGCGCCGAGAGCAGCCGCAGCCAACTCGGATGCAGGCTCACCCCACTCCACAGCTTGAGCAGGAGCAGGTACAGAGGACTGTAGAGCGAACCGGACAGTTCGCCTATCCCCCCTTGAGCCCGGGCCAGAAGTAGCTGTTCCGCCGTGGTAAAAGGGGTCCGCAGCAGACCGTACACGCAGAGCGGCGCCAGCAGGAGCAGTCCCACGGCAAATGGTTTGAAAGTGGATGTGTCTCGATTCACTGCACCCTCCTCAGTCATGACGCCACAGGCGCGGCACCGACACCTCGGTAATCTTCCAGTGGCCCGGATTCGGCGACAGTCCTGCGCACTACCTGAGCGCGATTCGCGCCACAAAATAGCGCGCCCCATCCGCCCGGTCAACATACCCGTTGACAACGTCCATGGGTTTGGAGTAATATCTAGTGTTTTCAAGCGTATACATAATATTGTCAGAAGAGCCTCTGAATCCGACGGAGCCCATGAAACGATCCTTCCTCGCCGCGCTGCTCGCCGCGCTCCTGCTCCCCATCGCCGGTCGCGCCGCGCAGACGGTATATCACGTCAACATGCAGCTCGAAGGGATGATCGATCCCGGGGTCGCCGCCTTTGTCGAGCGCGTGGTCGAAGATGCAGACGCGGCCGGAGCGGACGCCATCATCTTCGAGATCGACACCTTCGGCGGCCGCGTCGATGCGGCCACGGTCATTCGCGACGCCATCCTCGATTCCGAGGCGCAGACGATCGCCTTCATCAACAAGCGGGCGATCTCCGCCGGAGCGCTCATCTCCCTGGCCTGCGATCAGATCGTCATGGCCCGGGCCGCCACCATGGGTGCGACCACCCCGGTCGATATGAGCGGCACCAAGGCCAGCGACAAAGTCACCTCGTACATGCGCGCCGAAATGCGCGCCACCGCCGAGCGCACCGGGCGCGACATCAAGATCGTCGAGGCGATGGTCGATGAGCGCATCGATATCCCCGGCCTGAGCGCCGAGGCGGGCCGACCGGCCACTCTGACCACCGAGCAGGCCCTCAGCTTCCAGATCGCCGACGAGACCGCCGACACTCTCTACGACCTCCTCCAGATCTACGACCTGGGCGACGCCGAAGTCATCGAAATCGAGCTCAACTGGGCCGAGCACATCGTCCGCTTTCTCACCCATCCGGTCATCACCTCCATCCTTCTGGCCGTGGCCATGTTCGGGCTGATCGCCGAGGTCCGCACCCCCGGCTGGGGACTGGGCGGCACCCTGGCGCTGGTCGCCCTCGGCCTCTTCTTCGGCAGCCACCTGGTCATCCGTTTGGCCGAGTGGGAGGAGCTGATGCTCTTTGCCGTCGGTTTCGGCCTGCTGCTGGTCGAGGTCTTTTTCATCCCCGGCTTCGGCGTGATCGGTCTGCTCGGGGTCGCCATTATGCTGGCCAGCGTCGTCACCACCCAGATGGGCGATTTCCAGCTGTGGAGCGTCGATGAGATCGCCGGAATAGTCGGGCGTCTGGCCGCCTCCATGATCGGCGCCATCATCTTCTCTCTGATCTTTCTCCGCGCTTTGCCGCGCTTTGCCGCCTTCAACCGGCTCGTTCTCAGCAGTCAGACCAGCGCCTCCGAGGGATACGTCTCCGCGCCGACGGATGAAGACGCCTTCCGGATCGGCGAGCAGGGCATCGCTTTGAGCTATCTGCGTCCTGCCGGGGTCGGCATGTTCGCCGGCCGCCGCCTGGATGTAGTCGCCGATGGCGAGTTTATCCCGGCCCAGACCCAGATCGAAATCATCGAGGCCCGGGGCAGTCGCGTCGTGGTCAAGGCAATCTAAACGGACAATACCCATGGCCTGGATCTACGCGCTCAGCCTGCTCATCCTCGGTTTCGTTCTCATCCTTCTGGAGATCTTCGTCATTCCCGGCTTCAACATCTTCGGGATCATCGGCTTTCTCACCGTCTGCGCCGGCATCGGCCATGCTTACATCAACATGGGCTTCTGGCAGGCGGCCACCGTCGCCGCCCTGGGGCTGGTGGGCACCGCCGTGCTCGTGCGCATGATGATCCGCGCCCGCGCCTGGGAACGCCTGGTTTTGGAGAGCGCCACCTCCCGGGAGCGCGGCTACGATTCGGCCACCCCCGAGCGTGAGGCTCTCATGGGACAGCAGGGAGAGGCATTGACTCCCCTGCGGCCGGCAGGCAGGGCGCAGTTCGGCGAGCAGGCTTTCGACGTGGTCAGCGAGGGGGGATTCATCAGCCGCGGCGAGCGCGTCGAAGTGATGCAGGTAGCCGGCAACAGAGTAGTAGTGTTCCGCATCCCGGACGAAACACCCGACGCTTCGGTCATCCCATCTACAGATGACCTGGAAAGCGATTCCAACGAATGACCTTTTCATTCCAATTCTGCCAAGGGAGGCAATGATGGAAGGCGCAATATTCCTGGTTTTCATCCTCTTCGGGATCATCATCTTCCTGGGGCTCTTCACCTACTTCATCCCGGTCGGGCTGTGGATCACCGCCTACTTCGCCGGGGTCAAGGTCAATATCTTCCGCGACCTGGTGGGTATGCGTCTGCGCAAAGTGCCGCCAGCTGCCATCGTCCGGCCCAAGATCAGCGCCACCAAGGCCGGTCTGGATGTGATGCTGGATCGCATGGAAGCCCATTATCTGGCCGGCGGCAATGTCAATGCCGTGATCCTGGCACTCATCTCCTCCGACAAGGCGAATATCCCCCTCACTTTCGAGCGGGCCACCGCCATCGATCTAGCCGGTCGCGACGTGCTCGAAGCGGTCAAGGTGAGTGTCAATCCCAAGGTGATCAACACGCCGCTGATCGCCGCCGTGGCCAAGGATGGTATCCAGGTGAAGGCGACCGCGCGGGTGACCGTGCGCGCCAATATCGATCGCCTGGTCGGCGGTGCCGGTGAGGAGACGATCATCGCCCGCGTCGGCGAGGGGATCGTCACCACCATCGGTTCGTCGGACACGCACAAACAAGTGCTCGAAAATCCGGATCGCATCTCCAAAACCGTGCTGGAAAAAGGACTCGACTCGGGCACCGCGTACGAGATTCTGTCGATCGACATCGCCGACGTGGACGTGGGGGACAACATCGGCGCCAAGCTACAGACCGATCAGGCGGAAGCCGATCTGAAGGTCGCCCGCGCCAAGGCGGAGGAGCGTCGCGCCATGGCCCAGGCCCGCGAGCAGGAGATGGTTGCGCTGGTCGAGGAGATGAGCGCCAAGGTGAGGGAAGCCGAGGCTGAGGTCCCCCTCGCCATGGCCGAATCCTTCCGCGGCGGCAATCTGGGTATCATGGACTACTACCGGATGCGCAATATCCAGGCCGACACCGAGATGCGCTCTTCCATCTCGGGTGCCAGCGAAGATCAGGGATCGCGCAACCCGGATTAGCAGGGACGAGGTGGTTTCCCAATATTCCGAGGTCGATAGATCGTGCCGACTTCGGAATATTGGAATTCCGCTCCGATATAATTCGCCAGGGGCAGATCTCCCGCTATTTCGACTAAAGGGACGGCTATGGAACAAGTACTATTCCTCCTCTTCATACTCTTCAGCATCGTCTCGTGGTTTCTGGAACGCCGCAAGAAGGCAAAGCAGTTGGAGGAGCAGCAGCGGCGCCGTGAGCAGCAACAGCAGGAGCCGTCGCCTTCCCAGATCGAGGTGGAGGAGGGGGATGAAGAGGTAGCCTGGCCGTTTGGCGGCGAGTTGTTCGAGGCGGAGCAACCGCCCCCCCAGGACTCGCTGGCGGAAGCGGCCGAAGCCGGAACCCTGGCCAGCGAGAGGGAAGCGCTGGAGGCGGAGCGCCGGGCCCTGCAAGTGGAGCGCATGGCTCTGGAGGTTTCCAGGCAGGCCAGCGGCCAGCAGCCCCCTCAGCGCATGAACGACCTGCTCCGCCAACGAGCGGCACAGGAACAGACCGCACCCTCCCAGCCGCTGCAGATCGGCAAATGGAAAATCGATCCGAAAAAGGCGAGAGACGCCATTGTCTACGCCGAAATCCTGGGCAAGCCCAAGGCCGAACAGCGGGAGGGCGACTGAGGGTTTACAGTGTTAGCATCAGGGCTTATTTTTAATCCCTGTTAATAACGAACATAGCCGAAGTGGCGGAACTGGTAGACGCGCTGGACTCAAAATCCAGTGAGGGTTACACCTCGTGTGGGTTCGAGCCCCACCTTCGGCACCATTAAAAACAAGGGCTTACGTCATATTTCCACACCTGGCGTAGGTCCTTTTTTGTTGTCCGAAATGCCGACTCTCCAATCTACTCTCCATCGACAGGACAAAAGCCTGGTCGATGGACCTGAGAATCAGCATGTGGGAGCCCCAACGTCCAAACTGAGCCGTAGCGCCTAATCGGCGCGAGGAAAAATCCCTTGACAGACGTGGATCACAAGTCTAAATTGTAATAGACACAACTAAACGTAGTAAGTTTAGTTTGAACTTGAAAGGGATAATATGAATAAGGAAGGGAAGCAGAAGCCATCTTGGCCGGATGAATGGTCTTGGGGTGTATTCACGATCGGGGATGTTATTAAGATCCTCAGTATCAAAAGGCGCAAGATTCTTCTTTATGTAGAGAAGGGAGTGATGAAGCCATCTATCCCCGCCGAGGGTCGCGGAGTCGCCGCTAGATTCAGCGTGACTGACCTGATCAGGATAGGTGTAATCCAGTATCTCGACGGAGTTGGGATTGCTATCCGGTATCTACAGCCTTTTGTTGAAAGACTCGAAATCCCACTGAGTCGCGGGGAAGAACAGACGTTGTTTCCAGGTATCTATGAGACCACCGTCATGGAATCGGTGCTCTCAAGCGACCCTCTCGACCTGCAGAAAAGGATCGAGTTCATCTATGGGTCCGAAACCATTAGGATGTTTGCGCTGCATGAGGAAGCGGAAGGCGCGATGGGCATTGGCCTGATTAGCTGGTTGGAATCGGTGGAGGTCTCAGCAGATCACCCGCACGCAGGTACTTGGGAGTCTGATAGGGGCTTCAGCGCCGAAGATACTGTGGAAGCGACACAGGGCCAACCTGTAGTCATAGTTGTCAATCTGGGCCTGATTACCTACCAAGTTCTCAAACAGATCCGCACGTTCACCCAGAGCGGGAGATAATCCCTGCTTTTTTTTCACATATACTATCCTTAAAAAGGATAGATTGTCCTAAAGGAGTTTATTATGAAAGAAGATGCTGTGCGGGAGGGCACATGGGGAAACGACGAAGCAGCCAACTATGTCGGTTGCACACCGGACACGATGCGCGTGTGGGTCTCGAAGCGGAAGATACCGTTCGTCAAGGTGAATCGTCTGACCAGATTTAGGAAATCCGACTTGGATGACTGGCTGGAAGCGAACGTGGTGTCGCCTGAGGGATAGAGTCAACAAAAAAGCCCCGGACGCCTGCCTGGGCATGATCCGGGGCAAAGGAAGACTACTGTGTACAATAAAAACAATGAGCATCGAAAGCACAAGAATATGGCAATGCTCGGGGGACATGCTGATGGATCAGCTTTCAAGGGCTATGGAGGCGAGAGGTGAGTCAATCAACGCTTTCGAAGAATGGCCAAGCGGCTCTGTACTATGCCCAGAAGCTTGGGTGGCCGGTGTTTCCCTGCAAGTCGAGAGACAAGGCCCCACTATCGCAGAACGGTTTCAAGAATGCCACGCTAGATCCCCACATCATCGGAATATGGTGGAAGCACTGGCCAGAAGCGAACATCGGGATCCCAACCGGTTCCGGGTCGGGCTTTGACGTTCTGGATGTGGACGACGGAGGAGAGGAGACGCTGGCGGAACTGGAGACTGACTTCGGCAGATTGCCCAATACAGTGGAAGCTAAGACAGGTGGTGGTGGGAGGCATATCCTGTTTGTACACCAGGAGGGAGTGGCAAACAGCGTGAAGACCGTGCCTGGATTGGATAAGCGAGGTGAAGGGGGATATATCATCGTCGCACCTAGCATCCATGAGAGTGGCCGCGAATATATCTGGGAGTTGTCCAGTCGGCCCGGGGAGGTACAAATAGCCGATTGGCCTAACTGGCTACTGGAGGCGCTTCAGACGGCTTCAGGAAACGGCAAAGAACCGGCACCGGCTGTGGGGGATGAGATACCGGGCGGGGAGAGAAATGCAACCCTGATGAGCTTGGCTGGGAGTATGCGTCGTCGAGGAATGGGTGAGGAAGAGATATTGGCAGCCCTTCTGACGACGAATCAGAACCGGTGCAGGCCACCCCTTTCAGATGATGAGGTTGGGAGAGTCGCGGCCAGCGTGTGTCGGTACGAGCCATCTGAGCAATTTGGGAAGGAAAAAAAGGTAGCTGAGAATTCAGGGAAGCCGACTAGAGAGACTGTCGAACCCTGTCCGCTGAATGCGTTCTCCGAGCCTTTACGTCGTGTGGTCGAGGAGGGGGCTGCGGCCCTTCAATGTCCACCAGACTTACTCGCAGTGCCGCTGCTCGTCATGGCAGGAGCGGCCATCGGGAATACCTGCTGTCTGAGACTGAAGCGTGGGTGGCAGGAACTGCCGTCGCTGTATGCGGCTGTCGTGGCTCCCCCCGGAACGACCAAGACCCCAGCACTTCGTCTCGTATCGGCTCCGGTCCGAAAACAGGCCGATCGACTACGCCAGCGGTACGAGCAGCAGTTGGTGGAGTACGAAGCTGAACGGAACAGGGCGGAACAATCCAAGGGTGCGGTCGGATTGCCCGTGAAACCCAGGACGGAGCGGGTGGTTGTCTCTGATGCCACGGTCGAGGCACTATCTCAGGTTCTGGCAGAGAACCCCCGTGGTCTTCTTCTCTGTCGCGACGAGTTGTCAGGGTGGGCGCAATCGATGAACGCCTACAAAGGTGGCAAAGGGAGTGACCGGCAATTCTTTCTGTCGGTTTGGAGCGGGGTATCGAGTTCGGTGGACCGGAAAAAGCAGGATCAGGCACTGTTCATGGACCGCCCTTTCCTGGCAATCACCGGGGCGATTCAGCCCGACACCGTCCGATCTCTGGTTCACGATGCTCAATGGGATGATGGATTTCTTGACCGGATTCTGTTCGCGTATCCCAACCCTATCATCCCAGATCGATGGACTGACGATGCGGTTTCGGTGGAAACCGAATCAGCCATAGAGCGATTGTTCGAAAACCTTTTTGGGCTGAGCCTGGAACCGGACGGGCCATCTGTTGTGGATCTGGATGATTCGGGGAAGAAGCTCTGGATAGAGTGGTATAACCACCATCAGAGCGAGCTAAAAGATGTAGCGGAAAACCTGCGGGGGCCGTGGGCGAAGATGCCGAATCAGTGTGGCCGGTTGATCCTAATCGCTCACTTGACTCGATGGGCAGCGGGAGAAGCTGTTGAGAAGCAAGTGGCCGATCAGATTAGCGTGGCTCGCGGATCGACTCTGGTGGAGTATTTCAAATCCCATGCGCGTCGGATTGTGAATGTACTCGGTGCGGATGCCAAGGAGCGCACTGTTCGGCGTCTGATCGAGTGGATTGAGCGGAAGGGAAATCCCGGAGTGTCACCAAGGGTTGCTGCACAAGCAGGGGCGGGAGGTATCAAGAAAGCCGAGGATGCCAGAGCATTGCTGGATGTATTGGTGGAGCGCAGGGAGGGTGAATGGCGGCCCGGCGAGGTCCGATCTTCCGGTCAGCGAGAGGCGAAGAAGTTCTTTCTTCTGAAGTAACCCTACACCCTACACCCTTGCGTATCTCCTTGTTATACAAAGAGAAAGGGTGTAGGGTAGGGCAAAGGGTAGAACCCTACACTCTTCGGAAGGGCGTAGGGTACCGTCGGGTTGACTGTCCTACGCCCTAATTCATTTGTTATCAAAGATTTAGGTGTAGGGTGTAGGGTGTAGGGTTGATAGAGAGGAAGGGAAGCGATGAGCGAATGGATGGAGCGTTTGAATCAACTGGGTATCCTGGATGACGTCCCCGTGACCAGTACAACGACAATCGTCCCGACACCAGTTGATGATGGGGCAGAAGACATCCCCGCACTGAAAATCAGGCGACCGTCATCCCCGCACAGCGGCAGTGGGACGGATGTTGTAGCTCCATACCGTGGCCTCACCCTAGCGAGAGACTGGTTGGATCTGGAGCGCATCCTGGATGTTGCTCAGGATGCCTATGAAGCGGGGGATCTATCCATAGTTGTCGTCGAAGACCTGGCAATTCAGGCGGCGGAGAAAGCTCAGGTTTTACCGGTAGCGGCTATGGATATCTGGGTCAACGAATTGCTGGGCGATGGTCCGATGGATACCTGCTTTTGCTGCGGTAGGTCGTCGTGGTGGAGGGATCGCCATGGCAACCGTAAATGCGGGATATGCCATCCGCAGACGCCAAATGTCGTACCTATTTGACGACTACAGCGGGAAGATTCATCACCAAAGAAGAGAGGAGGTGATGCCCATGACTGCGCCGAAAGAACGAAGATAGATCCCGTCGATCAGCGCAGGCGTAGAGGAGGAGTTTGGAACGGTATTCGTGAAAGAGTTAGGCCGTAACATGCTATATGAAACGCGAAGTAGAGGCACCTCATATCGTCGTCTGGGCCGATTGGGGCGACGACCAAATCAACAAAGGAGAACATACGATGGTAACTCCAGTTACTCAAGAAGAAGTAGATGCTAATAGTGCTCACGAAGCTACCAGGTTTGGGGCTACGGACTATGAGGTCACCGTGTTGGCCAAGTTCTGGGCAAGGGACGAACTAAGTATGCTCTGGGACTATTTCGTGACCATTGGTGGCAGCTGCGATGCCAAAGACTTGAATGCTACCCAATACAGGCTAGGCGAAATTGGCGACTGCTTGGGAAAGGACGAGCTGGAACGGCTTGTAGAGGAAGCCACGGAGGAGTTCTCTCGAGATCTCGATCCAGATGCGTGGGAGGTGTTCTGCAACGGCAGCGAGGAGGATCGGCTCCGATTTCAAGTGCACCTCTTGACGCAGGTCGATGGGAAGGCAGGTAGTGTAGAGTGGCACAAGTCCATTGTGGACCGCGTCCATCGCTGCTCGTGTGAACGCGAAAAACGCGACAGAGAATCGGAAAGCACAGTGGGGAAGGTCCCCGCAGAGACGGCTTCGGACGAGTCGGTCCTTGAGTTCTGATGCGAAGGACCTCATCCCGAAGAGTTTGTGGAAGTAACCGTGGTGCAGAGAGCAGCCGTCGTAGCGTGGATACCGGACTGCCGATCTAGAGCAAGAGCAGGGAAGCGGGTTGAGTGCGAGCTTCCCTGCTCAGACGGCAGCGCTAGTTGGATCAATTCAAGCAGAGTTACGCACGCAAGGACTTCCGGAGTGCTGACAGCTTTTTCGCACGGCAGGTGCTACAAAGGTGAACATGCGCGGCACCCACTTTTGGGTCCGAGCTACAGGTCGATTCTCGGCTCCTGAATTTAAAGTAGCGCAGGCTTTTTTCCGGGGAAAGGATTGTCACAATGAAAAACGACCACATGAGCGACATCGTTCGCAAGGCCAGGGTGAAAGAACAAAAGGACAAAAACGAAGCCATCTGGGATGCATACCGTGCCAAAATAGAGACCGGTTTGGAGGTGGCTCCCCAAGAGCGGTTTGAGGCTGAAGCGGCGCTGGGCCGATTTGTCTGTTTGGAGGTAGGTTGGGAGGTACCCGGTGCGCAAATCCTGGTGGAGACCCGGGAGGGATTCCGCCAACAGGTCATCATCGGGCCGATCTGGGACGTCTATGTGAAAGAATACCTTCCCCAGTTTGAGTCGATCCAAAGGCGGTACGATGTGGATGAGGACACCTGGCCGGATGAGGAGGACTTCCCAGGGGGATTTTTCCCCCCCGACTATCAGAATTTGCGGGAAGAATGGCACAAAGAGGCGCAGCGAATCTACGTCCGATACTTCCAGCAGCAAGGCGAGCCGGAGTTAGCCCGGTGGTGGCTCAAGGACCAAGCGGCCTTTTGCCGGTCGCTGGATCGGGATATAGAAAGAGAACTCACGGAGATTCTTGTATCCATGGACCTGGGCAATCTCGCCTGTCCGCTGGGAAACGACGAGGAGTAAACGTAATGGCGGGAAGACGGAAAATACACAATCCCACCCCCTTGGCGATTCGTCCCGGCGATCCTGGGGCTGAGTTCCGGACCCGGGTTGAACAGGAAGCCGATCCGGTGGGATTTCTTATCCGAGTGATGAATGGGGAAGAGATCGATGGACAGAAGCCAGACTTACGCTCACGGATTGCCGTAGCTCGTTTCCTGGTTAGCAAGGCCCATCCCGATCTCAAGGCAGTAGAGGTGGGAGTCGATGTCCAACTAGTTCCCTGGCCCCGTGAAGGGGAAGACCACTACTTGAACAAGGGCCAGCTGGGTCAACTCATGCTGCGGACGGAGGAAGGGCGAAGAATGATGATCGAAGAGGCCCAGACAGAGATGGGACGCCGCAACTTGGAAGAGGCCTTGATAACCCTATTACCTCCCGAGCAGTCATAGAACTGGGGTGATAGAACCGAATCATTGACGCGAACATTTAGGAGAAAGCAATGGGTGGACCAGGGAGTGGCTGGACAGGCATACGGCACACCACGGTGGAGGAGTGTCTTCAGCTGGACGCCCATCAGTTCGCGCGGATGCTGAAACAAAAAGGGAAGATAGAGGGGGACACGGTATCTCTGAATATCAGTTACCGGATGGAGGGGAAAGCACAACGGCAGGCGCTCCGTCTGGAATCGATCACTATCCATCTGGGAGGGAAGAAATGGTACTGGATCTGCCCCCTGCAGAACTGTGATCGCCGAGTAAGCAAACTCTATCTTCCTCCTGGGGGGCAAGAATTCGGGTGTCGTCACTGCCACAGCCTGACCTATCGGAGTTGTCAGATAGAACACACCCAGGATGGTGTTCTGGATCAGTTGGGTAGTGTCATCACGCGCAACTGAATCCACCCACGTCGCTCTTTGACAATCGAATAGAGTCAACCGTCGCTGTATCTGGGATGGCCGTAGCCAGCGTGGTGCGGCCATCATAGTTCCTATATCTCGCCGTGGAGTCACCAGAGGGGTCAGTGGCGCTTCACGAGGAAGGAAGCGCAATCCCTGCTGGACGAGTTTGAAGCCCGGCGACAGGCCCGAGTCGAGCGTTGTCGAGCCCTAACCCAAAAGCAGCGAAAAAGCGACGTTTCGGGCTGAGGTGAAATTCTTTCTGCGGGAATCCATTGGGGGAAACCAGATTGATCCCTGTATGCAGGTGGGTTTCAAGGACGTAAATGGGTTGCGGACCCAGAGAACAAAGCCCATCAAGGGCGAATTAACTACGGGATTCTCCAGAAGAAAGACCCATGTCCGGAGTCTAAGAGGGTACCTGAGCAATCAAGGCGGAATGACCACCCGCTGAAAAGGCGGAGTTCGGGGTAGACGAGTCCAGAAGTGGATTGGTCTCTTTTTGAGCTTGATGGCCGGTGATTTCGTTGCGTACCTTCAGGGCACAATGTCTGCGACATCTCGTTGATTCTTGAGAGAGGCTTGGATTCAATGGCACATTGCAGCGGTGGTACCAAGGCGATCATTCTCGGATTTCTCTTGCTCACTCTACTCCTGCCGACCTCCTCCTCCTCCCACAATGGAGCGATGGCGATTGCTGTACCGATAGAGGGGATTACCGTGGATGGGGATTTCTCGGATTGGCCTGAGGGGATGAGAGAGTATCCCATTGCGTTGCCTGAGAGTGGAGTTGAATCTGTTAATGAAGAAGATTTCGAAGGGGCATTTCGGATTGGATTCAGTGAGCAGGAGAATGCGCTGTATGTCGCAGTAGAGGTGAAGGATGAGTCTATTTTAGGTGAGCATAGAGGAGACTGGAATACTCAGGATGGCTGTGAGATATACGTAGATGTGGGACATGGGAAAGAAGATGAACCGGTCACCCAATACGCGATTCGGGGTGGGAATCGCATAGCCTCCACCCTTGCTGGAGGGAGACAGTGGGAAAATGTTGAGGTTGAGGTACAGCGGGGCGAAGACATCCATCAGTACGAATGGCGGATAGACATAGGAGAAATCAGTAAGGGAGAAATCGAACTCCATCCTCAGGTACTGCTAGGGATCGATGTTGTCGTGTGCGATAGAGATGAAGATAGTTCGTTTTCCTGGATGGCATGGGGACCTGAATCATTCAAATTCACCTCGGACCGAGTTGGGTTAGCTGTACCCTAATGTTGCAAAAAAAGCCCTTGAAATGTGTGTTTGAATTTACGCCTGTTTCTGTAAGGCGTCGAGGAAATGCATCAGATCGCTTTCAACCGTGGGATTGGGACTGAGAGTTAAGGTCAACT